>Ga0335081_10000988_pt1 | contig 45610 bp, 37 predicted proteins | sample Lox_Sample_35_FD_206713 | JGI IMG/M metagenome (GOLD analysis project Ga0335081, IMG submission 206713) | Soil microbial communities from Loxahatchee National Wildlife Refuge, Florida, United States - Lox_Sample_3.5 | ecosystem: Environmental > Terrestrial > Soil > Wetlands | place: USA... | reverse complement strand
CTTGGACAATCGCTTTGATTCCACGACGCCGGAACAACTCCTGCAGTCCGGATATGGCGGCATCGCCGGTTGCATGAAGTTTGCGGTAGGCATCGTTTGCCGACAATAGGTCCAGATTCGCAGCGATGACTTTCATGGTTAGCCGGTGGCCATTGAAGGTCCCATAGTGCAGCACCATGTTCTCCGCCCAACGCATACGATCCAGGATCGCGCGTGGGCCGGTCACCGCCCCCACGGGAAATCCCGCTCCCAGCGCCTTACCAAACGTGCTGAGGTCCGGGCGAATCCCGTAAAGTTCCTGGCATCCTCCGGGGGCATAACGGAAGCCGGTCACGACCTCGTCAAAAATCAGTAGTGTGCCCTGTTCCTGGGTCAGCTCGCGCAAGCGCTGCATATATCCTTCGCGCGGCGGAATGCAACCCATGTTGGCCATGATCGGCTCGGTGATCACCGCCGCCAATTCGTCGCCATGTTCCCGCATCACTCGTTCGAGCGCCGCGACGTCGTTCCAGACAGCGAGCACCACGTCGTCGAACGTTGCGGCAGGAATTCCTTCGGAATCCGGGATGCGTGCAGGACGCTCCGGCGGCCCCAATCGATCAGGAGCATGGCTATGAGCGTTGAGGAGATAAGGATCGTACCAGCCATGGTAATGGCCCTCAAACTTCAGAAATTTGCTGCGCCCGGTGTGGGCGCGCGCCAGCCGCAGGGCGAGCATAGTGGCTTCGCTTCCAGTATTGGTGAAGCGAACTGCTTCAGCATTCGGCACCATCTGCAACACCCGCTCGGCAGCGTCCGCCTCGGCGGACGTTGCGGCGGCAAAATGTGATCCCTCCGCCATTGCCTCGGACACAACGGCAACCAGCTTGGGATGAGCGTGCCCATGGATCAGCGCGCCAAACGACATCATGAAATCCACATATTGATTGCCGTCGGCATCCCAAACTTGCGAGCCTCTTCCCCGCTCCAGAAAGATCGGCCCGCCGGAATAAACTGCAGCGCCGCGCGAAGGTGAGTTCACGCCTTCGATAAGAGATTTCTGGGCCCGTTCGAAAAATTGCTGGGAACGTACCCGGCTTGGCTTCGGCTGGTTCATGTAAAGTTAGTCCGCTGTGCCACCGCCATCAACGACCAGAGCCGCGCCGGTCATGAATGAAGAATCGTCGGACGCGAGAAATAACGCAGCTTGCGCGATCTCTTCTGGCTTGCCAATTCTTCCCAGCGGACGATTCGCGCATCCGGCGAGATAGTCGTTCCAATTCAACCCGCGCATGCGGGCGTCTTCCGGCAGCATGGGCGTCTCCACGTCACCGGGGCAGATGCAGTTCACGCGAATCCCTTGCCGCCCGTGGTCGATTGCCATTGCCTTGGTCAACAGAACGACACCGCCCTTCGATGCGCAGTAAGCAACCGCTTTGTCGCCGCCAACAATTCCCCACCCGGAGCTGTTATTGATGATGACTCCCGAACCGCGCTCGATCATCGGAGGCAGCGCGAACTTCGACATCAGGAACGCGCCCTTCAGATTAATGTCCAGCTGCAGGTCCCATTCTTCCTCGCTGCAGTCAAGGATGGTATGCGGAAAGAAAACTCCGGCATTGTTGAAGAGAATGTCCAGCCGTCCGTAGGATTGCAGGGTCTGCCCCACCGCACGCTGACAGTCTTCCCACTTGCGGACATCCGTGGGAACGAAGGTTGCTTTGCCGCCGTCTCGGACAATTGCGGCAGCCACTTCCTGTCCGCGCTTTTCGTTTCGGCCAGTGAGAACCACGGACGCGCCCTCCCTGGCAAACAGAATTGCCGTTGCCTCTCCAATGCCGGAAGTGCCACCGGTGATGAGAGCGACTTTGTCCGCCAGGCGCATTACGAACCCGCTAATCCCCCGCCATCTACCACGAGTGCCGTGCCAGTCACGAATGATGACGCATCACTCGCCAGATAGAGAACCGCTCGCGCGATTTCTTCGGGAGTGCCAATCCGCCCCAGCGGCCGCCGTGCCGAGTCCGCCATGAATTGAGCTTCATTCTCTCCCAACTGCCGGGCTTCCGTACGCAGCATCCCAGTGTCGGTATCGCCAGGGCAGATGCAGTTTACGCGAATTTTCTGCGCGCCATGATCGACGGCCAAGGCCTTAGTCATCAGAACTACGGCGCCCTTCGAGGCACAGTACACTGCGGCTCGCGGACCACCAACCAGTCCCCAGCCAGAAGCAGTGTTGACGATCGATCCTCCGCCAGCGCGAATCATGTGCGGAATCACCAGGCGGGAAAGCAGATAAATCGACTTCAGATTCACCGCCATAACCTGGTCCCAGTCTTCCTCGGAGAGTTCCAGAACCGAGGCGCGGCGGATGATTCCTGCATTGTTGAACAAAATGTTGATACCGCCAAATTCGCTTATCGCCCGTTCCACCAGCCGTTCGCAGTCAGGCGCCTTGGTTACGTCAGTCGGCTGGAAGAAGGCTCGGCCTCCGAGACTTGCGATCTGCTGAGCAATGTCGGTGCCTGCCTTCTCGTTTACATCTGCAATGGCAACCGCAGCGCCTTCGCGCGCAAAGAGCAATGCGGTGGCGCGTCCGATGCCGGAGGCACCGCCGGTGACGAGAGCGACTTTGCCATGAAGAGCACTGAACGACATAGGGCAAGATTGGATCAAGCTCTACAAGAGGTCTAATGCCTTCTCATTCCAAGGAGTTGGTTGGGCCATAAATCCGAAAAGTTTTTTCGTTTCAAGGTAGTATAATTCCCGTCCGTTATTGGCTTTGGGCCATCTGTGCCCTGAGCCTAGTGGAGGCATCCCATGCGCATCTGGCCAGTTCGGCTTCTTTTCAGGCGCCCAATCACCCATATTATGCTTGTGCTTCTATCGACCGGTGTAGCTTGGGCAGGTCCATACACGCTTCTGCATGTGTTTCTGACAAACCCTCATCCTACTTCGGGTCTGCTCGTTGATGCCGATGGGAACGCATATGGTACTACCGGGCTTGGCGGAGGGCAGAGCAATGCGGGCACCGTATATGAACTGTCGGCTACCGCAGGCTACAAGGCAATCTATGCCTTTGGCGGCCTCGATGGCAGGAGTCCAGGTGGCGCGTTAGTTCTCGATAAAGCGGGGAATCTCTATGGCACTACAGCGTACGGTGGGACATTTCCCCAATGCGCTAACAATCTTGGTTGCGGAACTGTGTTCAGGTTGAGTCCTACGAACGGTGGTGGTTGGAGTGAGACAGTCCTGTACAACTTTACCGGTGGTGCTGACGGTGCGCTGCCAATCTCAGGCCTAATTTTCGACTCCCAGGGTAACCTCTACGGAACAACCCATGAAGGGGGGAACGACACTGACTGCGGAGTTGTGTACGAATTGACGCCGTCGGGAGACGAGCAATGGACGCAGCAAGTTCTGTACACTTTTTCTGGTTCCGACGGCTGTCTTCCGATAACCGGGTTGACTTTCGGCACAGGAGGTGACTTGTACGGCACGAGCGCACAAGGTGGCACATGGAACGGAGGAACTGCCTTCGACTTGACAGCCTCTCCGGATGGAGCTTGGGTTTATAGCGTCATTCATGAATTCAATCCGAACGCCGATGACGGATTCAGACCGGAGGGAGGCCTGATCCTAGACGATTCAGGGAATCTTTACGGGACGACAACAGCTGGAGGCGAAGTTGGTTCCGGCACGGTGTTCGAATTGACGCCCAGTGGTGGGAATTGGATGGAGAGCGTCCTGTACAGTTTTGCAGGGGGGAACGATGGTGCCAGTCCTGCCGGAAGTTTAGTTTTCGATAGCGCCGGAAATCTCTACGGCGCTACGTTTAGCGGCGGGGGTCCCAAGAACTATGGAACTCTATTCAGGCTTACACCTGCAGGAGACGGGACTTGGAATGAGAGCTTATTCCTGATGGGCAACGGCCCTCGCGGCGTACAGCCAAGTGGGCCGCTGTTATTGGATGGCAAGGGGCATGTTTTTGGCACAGCCTACGATGGCGGAAGAACGAAGACCGGGAAAATCGGACATGGCGTTGTATTCCGCTTGGACATCGGGCATTGAACCAGCACAGATGACTATGAGAGGTTATCGGCTGGCCAGCCCTCCCGCCGTCTCACCACCATCCAGCGTAAAGACCTGACCGGTGGCGTAAGCTGCATCGTCCGATGCCAGATAAGCAAACAAGGCCGCGATCTCCTCCGGCTTGGCGTGCCTGCGCAAGGGAACCTTGCGGTTGACCTCTTCCAGCATGGCATCGCTGTACTCGGCACGCTGCATGGGCGTGAGCACATAGCCCGGCGCGACCGCGCAAACCCGTACTTTGGGAGCAAGCTCCAGCGCCATACTCTTCGTCAGCTCAATCACCCCTGCTTTAGTAGCGTTGTAGTCCGCGTAGTAGGGCTGGCCGACAATGCCATTAGTCGAAGCCGTCTGCAGAATCACCCCGCTGCCGCGCTCCCACATGTGCCGCGCCGCGGTCTGTGCCATATAAAAAACGCCAGTGAGATTGACCGCGATAATCCTGTGCCATTCTTCCGGCGTGATGTCGAGAAAGTTATGGCGGATGCTGATGCCGGCATTGTTGATCAGCACATCGACGCCGCCCATAAGCTCGACCGCATCGTGAAAAGCGGACTGCACCTGTTTCAGATCAGACACGTCCGCGGCCACGGTGCCTGCAAGGTCTGGCAGCTGCTTTTGAATCAGCTCGCGGCCTTTGTCGTCGCGATCCAGCACGCACACTGCCGCGCCTTCTTCGAGGAAACGGGCCGCCGTCGCCGCGCCAATGCCGCTGGCGCCGCCGGTGATCAAGACGCGTTTGTCTTCGAGTCCTCGCATGGAATTAGCCGCCAAACTTTTTCGCCTCGTCATTCCGAAGAGCGATAGCGACGAGGAATCTGCTGTTCATTGGTCCTACAACAAAAGCAGATCCCTTGACTTCACACCATGATTCGCAAAGCGAATCATGGCGCTCGCTCGGGATGACACAATACCTTAGCGTACGCAAGCCCTCGTCATTCCGACCGAATGGATGACGTGCGAAGCAAGTCCGAGCGAGTGGAGGAACCTGCTGTTCCCGCGACCAGAATCAACAGCAGTGTCTTTCGACTGCTTGGGCTTCCGCCTCGCTCCGCTCGGGATGACAACAAGAGTAGCACTTTGGGGAAAGCTAGATCGGCTTCCCGCGGAAGAAGTAAATCAATTCGATCACTAAAATAATGACCACCGTCAACTCCAAGAAGAATGCCCGGCTCTGGTTGAACTGGTCCACCATAAAGCGATACAGCTCTTCCGCGGTCTGCACTTTTTGTGTGACCAGGTCCTTATAGTCCGGCACGCCGACCTTGGAGGCCGCCAGCTTGTACAGGCGCGCCGAGAACATGTCGCTGAGAAACTTGATCGCGTTGTCGGCGTGCTCGGTCAGTTCGTTCACATCGAGCAGCACGGTATGCAGCTTGGTTGCGGCACGCGCCAGACGCCAGCGCGCAAGAATGCCGGTACCCTTATCCAAAGCAGCGTACACGCTCTCCAGTTCGCGAGTCAGGAACTCGTCGTAATGACGAAACTCGAGCAGCTGCGAATTCGCGTACTCCAGCAACTGGATTGCGGTTTCCGCGCCCGCCTGGCTGTCATAGAGGAACGCCGCGTTCCAGCCGATCACCGCCAGATCGTTGGGATAGTAAGAAATCCGCGACTGCAAAATCTCATTGCGCTCGCCCTCCGAAAGCTGCGCCGTTTCGCCGCGGACAATTTGAGCGATATTTGCCCCGTGCATCTGACAAAGTTCGGCAGCGCCAGGCGCGCCGGTCATCTCGCGCACGTGGAAGATGAAGTAATCCTCGGTCAACCACTCCTTGTACGGCTTGACCAGGGCAGGAGCAGCCAGCTGCAGCTTTTGCCGGGCAATGCGCATAGCAAAACCGGCAAAGTCCACGTCCCACACCCACCGGCTCGCCAGTCGGATGAGCGTCTCCCATTCACTGGAGAACGGCAACTCGAGAACCACGCTGACCACACCGTAATCGTAGTACTTGATCTGCCCCGATAGCCGCTCGCCGCTCTCCAGCACCAATGCATCGACCGGCTCGACCACCGGCGGACGCTCGTACCGAATATAACCGGGCGCGGGATGCTTCAGGTTGGGGTGCTCGATCGTCTGGGCGCTGAAGATCTGACGAAGCTGGTCGAGCCGTATCTCTTCGCACACATCGAACTGAATCAGGGCCCGAACCGAGCCCTGCAGAGAGCCGCCAGCCGTCTTGATCTCCTTGGAGACAATGCTGGCGACTTCTTTGCTGCGGCCCTCAGGGACGGCCACTGCGGGTTCGTTTTCCCGGATCATAGGCTGTTACATTGTCTCGCATTCCTCCCAGCAGGAACAAACTATCTGTTTAGATTCAATAAGATATGGACATCAATCGCGCCGCCCGATGGCCCAAAGCAAGGCTGCTCCGGCTGCCACACCCGCCACGCCCAGCGCCGCCTTCTGCATGGATTTCTGTAGCGCTAGCCACTGTCGCTCCACTCGCGAACTCTCCGGAAAGCGGCCGTACTCCGGCTCGGCGCGCATCGCCATATGAATGACCTCCGCCAGGTGCAGGGCGTGCCTCTCGGTGCACTGCGCGATCTGCTCCCGGCAACTGAAGCCATCGGCGATGATGAGCGTTTCGGGAGATGCCTGCCGTACGGCAGGCAGGAGTTCCAATTCTCCGATCGCGACTGACACATCGTATTTGTCTTGTTCGAAGCCAAATGCTCCCGCCATACCGCAACAACCGGGCGCGGGAGCCTGAAAGTCAATCCCCATTCGGCTGAGTACCGCTTCTTCATCGGTCATCTTCATGATCGACTTGTGGTGGCAGTGGCCGTGTAGCAGAGCCGGCTTCTTCAGGACAGGCAGCTTGAAATGCTTTGCTCGGGCCTGCAGGAATTCGCTCAGTAGAAAAGTTTGCTGGGATAGCTTCTTCGCCCGCACATCGAAAGGAAACAGATTTACAAGCTCGTCGCGGAAGACGGTCGCACAGCTAGGCTCAAGCACCACGATCGGAACATCATCTGCAATCTCAGGCTCAAGAACATCGAGGATGTCGAGCAGCAAGCTCTTCGCGCGATCCAGCATGCCCCAGTCGTATAGTGGACGGCCGCAACACAAATGCCCCGCCGGCAGAAAAACCGAAAAGCCTGCCGCCTCCAGCACGTCCACGGCTGCTTTCGCGGTGTCCGGCAGAAAATAGTTATTAAAAGTATCCGGCCAGAGAACGACAGGCGGACCTACAGGGTTTTGCTGCCTTCGCTTGAACCAACTGCGAAACGTCTGCGGCGCGAGTGCGGGAATACTGCGCTGGCGCGGGACCCCGCCCACGAGTTTTGCGAGATCGCGCAGGAACGGCAGCTGCGTGGCCAGATTTACCAGTCCCGGCGCATTCGACGCCAGCCGCGCCCACAGATCGATATTGCCGAATGCGTACGCATGGAGCGGCCTGCGCCGCCCCTCATAGTAGTGCGACAGGAACTCCGCTTTATAGGTCGCGACATCCACGCCGACCGGACAATCGCTCTTGCAGCCCTTGCATGCCAGGCACAGATCGAGCGAGTCCTTTACGTGCTCATCACGCCAACCATCCTGAATGACGTCGCCCTTGGTCATCTCCCACAGGAGATGCGCGCGCCCGCGGGTGGAATGCTCCTCATCGCGGGTCACACGATAACTGGGGCACATCACGCCGCCTTCGTCGTGGCGGCATTTGCCGACTCCTACGCAACGCAACGTGGCATTGGCAAGGCTTCCCCCATCGGCGGGGAATTGAAAATGCGTCGGCGGCTCCCATGGGCGGTACACCGCCCCAAGCCGCAGGTTCTCATCCAGCCGATATGGCTCAACCACTTTGCCGGGGTTCATCTTCCAGTCCGGGTCCCAGATAGCCTTGAACTCCCGAAAGGCCTGAACCAGCTCTGGCCCGAACATTTTTGGCAGAAGTTCCGCCCGCGATTGTCCGTCGCCATGCTCGCCGGAAAGCGATCCACCGTAGCTCACGACCAAGTCCGCCGCCTCTTCCACGAACTTGCGATAGCTTGCAATCCCTTGTGTCGACTGCAGATCAAAATTGATCCGCATGTGCACGCAGCCGTGGCCAAAGTGCCCGTACATCGCGCTGCGATAGCCGTATCCAGCCATCAATTTGCTCAGATCGCGCAAGTAGCCGCCCAGTTTTTCCGGCGCGACGGCGGCATCCTCCCAGCCCTCCCACTCCAGAGGCTCGCCGGGAACGTGAGAAGTCGCGCCCAGAGCCGATTCGCGTACCTCCCAGACCCGCTTGGCCTGCTGCTTGTCGGTGAAGAGACGCATCTGCGGCGCATTCGGACTTCTTCCGAGAAACTCCATCAGCGCTCGCGCCTTCGACTGGGCTTCGGTCTGGCTCTGCCCGCCAAATTCCACAAACAACCATCCCCCGCCCCGTGGCAGGAACGCCAAACCCTCGGAATTGAGCCCCTTCCGCCTTGTGTATTCGACAAGTAGGCGATCGATGCCCTCAAGGCCGATCGGTTTGTGGGCCATGATTTCCGGAACGCGGTCAGCACACTGGAAGACGTCAGGATAGGCAACGAGCAACAGCACTCTCTCCGGCGGACTCTCGACCAGCCGGCAAGTGGCTTCGAGCACGGTCACGCAGGTTCCTTCGCTCCCAACTAACGATCTCGCCACGTGAAATCCGTTTTCTGGAAGGAGATAGTTCAGGTTGTATCCAGACACTCGCCGAGGAATATTCGGATAACGCTGGCGTACCAACTCGCCATAACCGTCCCGCAGATTTTTCAACGCCGAGTAAATCTCCCCGCACCGGCCACCCTGCGCGACTATCTTCTCCAGTTCATCATTACTGGTCTGTCCAACACTTACCCTCAGGCCGTCGTAGGTAAGGATTTCCAGGCTCTCGATGTTCGCATCCGTTTTGCCTGCCATCACCGAGTGCACGCCGCACGAGTTATTGCCAATCATTCCGCCAATGGTGCAACGGTCGTGCGTTGCCGGGTCCGGCCCGAAGGTCAGGTGGTGCTTCTCGGCTGCGTTGCGGAGATTGTCGAGCACAACCCCAGGCTGAACCCGCGCCAGACGTCTTTCAGGATCGATCTCCAGAATGCCCGCCATGTACTTGGAGAAATCGATGACAACCGCGACATTGCAGCATTGGCCCGCCAGCGATGTGCCTCCGCCACGACAAAGGATGGGAGCGCCAAACTCGCGTGCCAGAGAGACCGTAGCGATCACGTCATCGTTGTCGCGAGGAAGAACTACCCCGATCGGAACCTGTCGGTAATTCGACCCGTCGGTGGCATAGAGGGCGCGGCTGCCTCGGTCGAAGCGGATCTCGCCGCGCAGATGCCGGCGCAGTCCGGCGGCAAGCCCGTTTGCATCGACCACGGAGGACTTTGCGGCGCGGGCGAGTTCGGCGAAATCTTTCGGCATGGCCAAAAGAAGTTATTCGGATGCGCCGACGTGTTTTCCGCTTACGCTGGCAATGTGGATCAAAGTTTTGCCATCCGATGGCTCGATGTTAATGGTGATCATGTTCTTTTCGCTAGTGGAAACGATGGTGTAGTGGTCCTGATCACCCACTGAGACGTTGGCATTGGGGAATTTCGCTTTATAGAAATCGGCCACCTTGTCTGGGGAATCGTCAGTTTCAAATTGCGCAGAAACCGTGTGCATGCCCGCGATGTTGATGTTGGCGGCATCCGTCTTTTGCATCTTCGCGCCGGGATAAACATCGACGCCGAGATTGCGCGCGGCTTCGTCGGGATTGGTCGTGCTCTCTACCGTGCCAAATGGGCTTTCCACGCGCACATTCCCGTTCTTCTCGGTGACCCGCGTGTGATGGGCAATCCGCCAGCCGACGAAAGCAGCCATTCCAGCACCCAGAATCCCTAGCCCTACAAAGATTGCGACGATGATAAGGACGATCTTCACGGCGTTGCTGCCTTGTGGTTGCGCGGCGGCGGGAGCGGCAGTGGTAGAGGCCGGAGCGGCGACGGGAACCGCCGGAGAACTGGTGCCGGCAGGTTGCGCAGCTCCGCACTTCGCGCAGAACTTGACGCCACTTTGCAGGCTTTCACCGCATGAATTGCAGAAGGCCATAAATCCTCCTCATTGCGAGGATAAACCAAAGCACGCATCCATGCAGTATCAAGACGGTGCAGTCGTGTAAGGCCTGGTAGAGAAGCGAATGCGCTATGCGTGCCCGAGATGCCTGGTCGAATAGTCACTCAGGCTCAGGAACAGAAGAATCAGCAACCAGAAGATTGACGAGATGATGACCATCTTGGTGAGCTTCTCGCTGGTGTATTTCACGTGCATGAAGAACAAAATGACCAGCAGCGCTTTCGAGGATGCAATGAGCAGTGCCACGACTGTGTTGAACGGGCCAAGATCGATAGTCGACACGGCGGCGGTCACCACCGTCAAGATCATCAGTGCGATCCAAATACCGTAGTACATCTTGCTCGAAAGAATGTGCTCAGACATGATGCCTCACCCCAGCGGCTTCCGATCGATCAGATAGAGTAGCGGATAAAGATAAATCCAGATGATGTCCACGAAGTGCCAATACAATCCGCCAATTTCAATCGGCGTGTGATATTCCGGTGTGTAAAGGCCCTTCCAGGAATAGTACGTCAAAAACACGAAGATCCCCACGCCGATGATCATGTGCAGAGCATGCAGACCGGTCATGGCAAAGTACAGTGAAAAATAAATCTGCTCATGGGCCTGGTCGATATGGATCTGCGGATAATCATGCACCAGGTCGTCCGCGTTGAAAGAAGCGCCCGGTATGTGGTGCTCCTTGTACTTGTCGTACCACTCGATGCCTTTAATCCCCAAAAAGGCGAAACCGAAAACGATGGTCAGCAGCAGCAGGATTACGAGAAGCTTGCGCTTGCCCATCTGCGCCGCGCGCACTCCCAGCGCCACCGTCAAGCTGCTGCAGATGAGAACGATGGTATTAATCGTTCCCCACTTGAGGCTCAAACTGCGGCTTCCTGCGGCAAACTCGTTGAAGTAGTTCAGGCGGTAAACCAGGTAGGCGCAGAACATGCCGCCGAAGAACATGATCTCGGTCGCCAGGAAAAGCCACATGCCTAGCGATGAAGCTTCACGCTGCTGCTCCGCGGTCACGAAGTGGTGGCGGAGTTCCGGACCGTGCTGTTCCACTACGACTGGGCTATCGCTCAAGCGACACCTCCACCGGCTCCGGAATTTCGTCGTAGTTGTAGGCTTCCCAGGTCACTTCTGGAATCTCCTCAAAATTGAAGGTGGGCGGTGGAGATGCGGTCTTCCACTCCAACCCAGCCGCGCCCCAGGGATTTTCGTCAGCGATTTTGCCGTAGCGCATCGACCACAGGAAGTAAACCATGGGCAGGACGTATCCGACCGCCAAAATGGTCGAGCCCGCCGTGGACATGACATTGAGCACCTGGAACTCAGCAGGATATTGCCAGTACCGGCGCGGCATGCCGAGATAACCGAGTATGAACTGCGGAAAGAACGTCAGGTTGAATCCCAGGAAAACGATCAGCGCTGCCAGCCGGCCCCACGCCTCGGGATACATGCGACCAGAAATTTTCGGCCACCAGAAGTGCATTCCCCCGAGATATCCCATGACTGCCCCGCCGACCATGATGTAATGAAAGTGGGCGACGACGAAGTAGGTGTCGGTGACATGGACGTCGATGCCCAGGGCTGCCAGGAAAAGACCCGTCAGTCCGCCCATGGTGAACAGGCCGATAAAACCAAAGGCATAGAGCATCGGCGTGCTGAATGAAATTGAGCCTTTGTACATGGTCGCGGTCCAGTTGAAGACCTTGATCGCGGAGGGTACGGCGACCAGATAGCTGAGGATCGAGAAGATCATCGCCGAGTAAAGTGAAATTCCGGCGACGAACATGTGGTGCGCCCAAACCAAAAATCCAAATACCGCGATCGCAATGCTCGACAAGGCCACTGCTTTGTATCCGAAAATCCGCTTGCGCGAGAAGCAGGGAACAATCTCCGCCACTACTCCCATCGAAGGCAAAATCATGATGTAGACCGCAGGATGCGAGTAGAACCAGAAGAGGTGCTGAAACAGCAGAGGATCGCCGCCACGTGTCGGATCGAAAATTCCCAACCCGAATAGCCGCTCGAAGACGACCAGCACCAGCGTGATGGCCAATACCGGCGTACCCAGAAGTTGAATGATGCTGGTGGCGTAATGCGCCCAGATAAACAGAGGCAACCGCGACCACGTCATTCCCGGAGCTCGCATGCGGTGAATCGTGACCACGAAATTCAACCCGGTCAAAATGGACGAGAAACCGGCAACGAAGATTGAAAGTCCCGCCTCGATCACTTTGGTATTGGCGAAGGCGGTGCTGAACGGCGTATAGAAAGTCCAGCCGGTGTCGGCGCCGCCGGTAACGATGCAGTGCAACATCATGATGCCGGCGATGATGTACAGATACCAACTCAACAGGTTGATGCGCGGGAATGCCAGGTCTTTTGCGCCGATCATCATCGGCACCAGGAAGTTCCCCAGCACGGCTGGAATCGAGGGAATCAGGAAAAAGAACACCATCACCATGCCGTGCATGGTGAAGAGTTTGTTGTAGGTGTCAGCCTGCACCAGATCGCCCGCGGGCGTCAGCAGTTCGAGGCGGATCAGCAACGCGAAGAAGCCACCGACAAAGAAGAAGAAGGTAATCGACATCAGGTACAGCAACGCGATGCGCTTGTGGTCGGTGGTAAGCAGCCACGAGCGGATGCCGTATTCCTTGTTCAAATAATGTTCGCGTTCGGCCGTAATTGCTGCTGCTGTAGCCATGACTATTCCTTCTGCTCCTGCGTCTGCGTGCCGGGGGGCCTCAGGCTGGGCGTCCCTGCCGCGCCTGAAGGCTCGGGGCTCAACGACTTGATGTACGCCACCAGCGCGTTCAACTGTTCCTCGCTCACCAATCCCTGGAAGACCGGCATGATCGGTTTAAACCCGCTGACTACCTTCGCACTTGGACTCAGAATCGACTCGCGAACGTAGTTCTCATCCGCCACCACAATCCGGCCATCTTCCAGTTGGATTGGCTTGCCAAACACTCCTGTGAGATTAGGTCCGCGTCCTTGCGTGTCCATGCGATGGCAGGTCGGGCACCCGAGTTGCTGAAAGATGCTTTGACCGTTTGCCGCAAGTGAGCCGAATGTTGTGCCACCCGCAAGCCAGGCCTGGTATTGGGCTGGTTCCATGACCACGATCTGTCCAATCATTCCGGAATGTTGCGTGCCGCAATATTCAGCGCAGAACAAGTGGTAAACCCCCGGCTTGGTGGCGCGGAACCACTCCGTGGTGTAGCGCCCAGGCAACACGTCCTGTTTAATGCGGAAGGCGGGGATGTAGAAGCTGTGGATCACGTCCTGCGACGTCATGATCAGCTTGATGTCGCGGCCCACCGGCACGTGCAGCTCATTAATTTCCCGCTGGCCTTCGGGATGCTCGATCTTCCACATCCACTGCTTGGCAACCACGTAGATTTCTGTCGCGCCCTGCGGCGGCGTGCGCTCCTGAAAGTAGATGACCGCGCCCCAGGCGAAAATCACCATGAAAATCCCTAGCGGAATTACCGACCAGGTGATTTCCAGCGCAGTCGATCCCTCGATCTGTTCCGCCTGCTGGTTGCGCTGACGACGGTACCGGATCGCGAACAGCGCGACCATGATGAAGATCGCGAGGCTCATGAAGCTCGCCAGCAGCACCAGAAAGACATACAGCGCGTCTACGTTGCCCGCCCCGGTGGAGGCGCGTGCCGGCCAAAGTGGCAAATCATTAAACATAGTTATGCTCTGCCCGAACCATGCTCGGCTTTCGGGCCCATGCGAAACAGCACAATCAGGAACGTCCCGAGCACGAAGATCGTCGCCCCCGCCGCGAGTTTGAGAATCCTGCTGATAATCGCGCCATACTTCCCGGTATCGGGATTGTAGTGATAGCAGTACAGCAGCACCTGATCGACGACATTGCCAATTTTTCCCTCAGAAGCCTGGACCAACCCGAGCCGCAAATCCTTTGGCGCAAATTCGACTCCATAGTAGTACTGGGCAATCTTGCCTTCGGGTGTCAGAACCATGATCGCGGTTGCATGGGCGAACTGGCCGGTCTTGGCGTCGTACTCATACTGAAATCCGGCAGCCTTGGTAAGCGCATCGATCGAGGCTTGTGGCCCAGTCAGGAAGTGCCAGCCTTCCGCCGCCCCGGCCCGCCCGTAGCGTTTCAAGAACTCGCCCTTCTTGGCCACCGCCATCTCCGGCGTCTCTTTCGGGTCGAAGCTGATGGTGAGCACGTCGAAATCCTTGCCTACGTCGAACTTCAGCACACGCAAAGCGCTCACCAATCCGCTGAGGACTTCGCCGCACAGCATGGGACACTGGTAGTAGACCAGGTTCAGGATCAGCGGCCGCTTCCCGAAGTAATCGGACAGCTGTACCGCTTTGCCGGTCTCATCGCGAAAAGTAAGATTCGGCGGAATCTGCTCGTTTAAATTCTGTTCGATTCCAACATGCGTCAACCCCGGCGGGCGCATGTTCGCTGGCGGCGACATTAGGCCTTGCGTCATCCCCTGGCCGAGCGCCGCAACCGCCCACAAACAGAAACACAGTATTCCCGCGATCTCTACAAGGCAGACGATTTTCGCTGGGGAATTCACTGCTTCGCCTTTCCTTTTGGAGCATTGCTGGTGTCGGCACGCTGGGCCGCCTCCGCCACCACGCCCACAGTGGATGTCGGTGCGACGCCAGCCTTAGGAGTGGTTGGCAAGCCGCGTTGCGCAATCAACTGCATCGCACGCTCAATCGGAATTCTCGCAATTCCAGCTTGTTGATCCACCCATCCGTAGGTGTTCAGTGCCTGCTCTTCTCGCAAACGAAAATCGTTGATTTCCAGCCGTTCATTGGTCTCCAGACGCGGTTGCGGGAAAATACTCGTTACTTCACCCGGCGAAACCGTGCGTGTGTCCGCGGGCGCCGGCGGCGCGATCGGACTCTGCTTGGGCTGGTGCCGCCGGGCATACGCATCCAGCGAGTGATAAGCGCCCCACAAAAACACAGCGATGAGGACGCCGGCCACCGCCAAACCAATCAGGAACGCATACACAGTCCCCGGCCCCATGTCCTGACGCTCGAACCCCATGTCCGGATTGGCTGAACGATGTTTTATTTCTTCAGTCATGCGCCGCTTCCAAAACTTCCTTTGCATCAGCATCGTACGCCGGCAGCAGCGGCAACGAATTCAGGTTGCGGAAGAAATACCACATCCAGATTCCGCCGATGGCCGGAGACAAAATGAGGTCGGCCCAGGTAATGCTGAAGGTCGAGGAGTAATTCGGTTCAATGATCCACAGCAGATCGACAAAATGCATCACCAGCAGCCAGATCGCCAGCCATACCAGCTTGCGAATGTTGCGCTTGAAGGGCCGCGACAGCAGGACGACGAAGGGCACTGCAAAGTGAAACACTGCCAATGCCAAACCTACGCCCGCCCATCCTCCATTCAACCGCCGCGTGTACCAGGTGATTTCGTCAGGCAGGTTTCCTGCCCAGATGATGAGCCATTGGGAGAACGAAAAGTACGCCCACACCATGATGAACGTGAGCATCCACTTGCCATGGTCGTGCACGAAGTCCGGCTTGAGCCACTCGGACATCGGCTTGTAGTTCACCAGAATTCGTTCCACCACCACCGCAAAGCATATTGCCGACAGCAACTGACCGATGAGGACGATCAGCCCGTAGATCGTCGAGATCCAGCTGGGGTCGATCGACATGACCCAATCGATGCCAGCGAACGTGATGGTGAAAGCGTAGAGAATCAAGCCGGGTCCACTCACCGCCTTGAAACGCTGGCTATGGTCGGGAGCGCCGGGTGTATCGGTTTCCGCCGACCACTTGCTTAGTAAGAACGAAAGCAGGTTCCAGATCCCTAGGTAAATCACCGCTCGAATGATGAACCCGTGAACGGAGAGATAGGACTTCGTCAGGTCTTGCAGGTGCTCGCGGAAGTGAACGTCTGCAATCGCATCCAAAGGCCGTGCCCAGATATATAGCCTCGGCAGTCCGAACAGAATGGGGATGAACAAGACAGCCATCAAAGGCAGGCAGCGCATAGCAGCACCTAACACGCGGCGAATGACCGTTCCCCATCCGCCACCGGTCAAGTGACGGATCATCAGAATGGCCATGGCACCCAGCGTGACGCCCAGCCAATCCATGTAATTCAGCAGGTAACCGCGAAAGAACTCGTCCGGCCGGATGAAGGCAAGGGCACCCGCGATGGCGGAGAATATGAGGCCGATCACCAATGAGCGGCCCTGAATTACCCGCGCAACTGGAGGCGCTGAAAAATCCGCAGGATTGAAACGTGCCGTGCTCATTTCGGCTCCTCCGTTTTCTCCGCCTTGGCAGGCGCCAACTCAGGCAAAGTCGCGCCTGACCCCGGCTCGCCACGGAAGGTTGGAGGGTTTGAAGGAACCTGCTGTCCTGCCGGAATATCAGCCGAGGTTGCGTCCTGGCTCAACTGGAGAGCACGAATGTAGGCGACAATATCCCAGCGATCCTGCGGGGGAATCTGCGAAGCGTATTCCGGCATGGCGCCAAACCCATTTGTCATTACATCAAAGAAATATCCCAGAGGCGCTTTGCGCAATCTGTCGGTGTGATAGGACGGCGGCTGGCGAAACCCGCGCTGCACGATCATGCCATTGCCATCACCCATCCGCGAGTGGCACGGCGCGCAGTAAATATCAAAACGCTGCCGCCCCCGCGCCAAAACCTCGGCGGTAACCGCAAAAGGCACATAGTCGCCAGGACTGTTCCCAACTTTGCCCGTGTAGAAATAAGTATCTTCATGCAACTGCCCGCGGGCCACGGTCCCCTCGACTGGGGTCCGCGCCGAGCGCAGATCAGAATAGAAATCGCTCATCGCCAGCGGTTTGAATCTCGGCTGGTCGTGCATGTCCTGGCGGCAACCAGCCAACAAGATTAGCGCGCTCAACGGCAGCAATATGTGTCGGAAGTTCCGCATATCAGCTGGGAACCTCCGAGATTGATCGCGGATTCAAGCCTTCCAGGAAAGTCCTCGTGCCTTGGCTGCTGTATTTGGGATCGGAAGAGAACACGATCAGGAAAAACCGGTCCTTGGTGGCGAAGGCAAAGCGCGGAACATTGAAAACCGGATGGTAGGGCATCGGCAAGCCATTCAACGCCAACATGCCGAACACCGCCGCCAACACCGAAAACAGAATCGTCAATTCGAAGGTCACGACTACGAATGCGGGCCAGGAATTCAGCGGGCGGCCACCGACATTGACCGGGTAGCTGACCGCCGCGATCCACCATTGCATCAGGTACCCACAAACGCATCCCAAAATTCCACCGCTCAGCACGACCAACGGCACACCGTTGTGATGAAAGCCGATCGCTTCGGAAAGCTCCTCAATAGGAAACGGGCTATAGGCGTCAATCTTCTTGTACCCCGCCTCGTAGGTCTGGCGAGCCGCGGTCACCAGAGCGGTAGGCGTATCGAATTCCGCCATCAGACCGTAAATGGGCGGTGTCTTCATTCTGATTTGACCTCCGCCTCAGGAAGCAGCGTCCGCATCTCAAATATGGAGATGCCCGGCAGCACGCGCAGGAAGAGGAACATGCAGGCCAGGAAGAAACCGAGCGTGCCAATAAAAATCGCCCAATCCCAGCGCGTCGGATAATACTGCCCGAATGAAGAAGTAAGGAAGTCGCGGGAGAGGCTAACCACAACGATGATGAACCGCTCCAGCCACATGCCTACCAGGATCACGCCGGAGATCAAGAAAAGTGCCAGCGGACTGGTGCGCAATTTTCTGATCCAAAGCAACTGGGGGATAAAAATGTTGCAGGCGAGCAAAGAAAAATAAAAGAAGGCGTATGGCCCGTGCAGACGATTCCACAGCAAATACGAATCGTAACGGTTGCCGCTGTACCAGCCCATGAACGCCTCGACGCCGTACCCGTAAGCAACAATCAGGCCAGTTGCCAGCATCACCTTCGCTGAGTTCTGCAGGTGACGTTCTGTGATGAAGTCTTCCAAACCGTAGAACTTACGGATTGGAATGGCCAGCATCAGCACCATGGCAAAACCGGAGTAAATTGCGCCGGCGACAAAGTAGGGCGGAAATATCGTTGTGTGCCAGCCCGGCACGATGCCGATGGCGAAGTCGAAGCTCACCACCGTATGTACTGAGAGCACCAGGGGAGTCGCGAGTCCAGCAAGCAGCAGATACGAAGTTTCGTAGCGGCTCCAATGACGCGCCGAGCCACGCCAGCCGAGCGCCGCCATCCCATAGATGATCTTCAGCCAGCGATTCTCAGCGCGATCGCGCAATGTCGCCAGATCAGGAATCAGCCCGATGTACCAGAACAGAGCGGAGGTAGTTGCGTAGGTCGATACCGCGAATACGTCCCAGACCAGCGGGCTGCGGAATTGCGGCCAATAATTCATGCTGTTGGGATATGGGAATAGCCAATAAGCAAGCCACGGTCGCCCAAGGTGAAGGACCGGAAACATGCCGGCGCACGCCACGGCGAAGAGCGTCATGGCTTCGGCAAAGCGGTTGATGGAATTGCGCCAGGACTGTCGCAGCAATAGAAGAATGGCGGAAATCAGGGTCCCGGCGTGACCGATACCGATCCACCAGACAAAGTTCACGATGGCGAATCCCCAGCCGACCGGGATGTTCACGCCCCAAATGCCTACGCCCCGCACAAACAGGTAACCCATGGCGTACAGCAAGATCATGGTGATAAGGAAAGACACGCCGAAGCCGAACAGCCAACCGCTCGACACCGGCCGGGTCAGCACAATCGAGCTGATCTTGTCGGTGACGGTGGCAAAAGTGTGTCCCGGCTCAATGACCGGCGCGCGCTCTCGCTCTGTCAATTGCTGCGAAGGATCTTCCATTGCTTAAATGCTTTCCATTGCCCTGCCACTTTGTCATTCCGAGAGGCCGAAGGCGACGAGGAATCTGCTTCTCCTAACCCCTTCTACAGCAGATTCCTCGCTACGCTCGGAATGACAAAGCTCAAAACCTAACTCTCCAACTCCGGATTCGGATTGCGAATCTCGGCCAAATACGTTGTCCGTGGCCGTGTGTTCAAATCAGCCAGCAGACTGTAATTTCGCGACTGCGCTTTGAGTTTGGCCACCCGGCTGTTGGGATCATTGATGTTGCCAAAAATGATGGCGTTGGCCGGACACGATTGCTGACATGCGGTCTGCAACTCGCCGTCTTTGATCTTTGTATCTGCACGTTCGGCATCAATGCGATGCTGATTGATGCGCTGTACGCAGTAGGTGCATTTCTCCATCACGCCGCGGCTGCGCACCGTCACATCCGGGTTGCGCATCATCTTAAGTTGCGGCGTCTCCCAGTCCTGAAAGAGCAGGAAATTAAACCGCCGGACCTTGTATGGGCAGTTGTTCGAGCAATAGCGGGTGCCCACGCAGCGGTTGTAGACCATATCATTCAGGCCTTCCGTGCTGTGCACGGTCGCGCCCACCGGGCAAACGACCTCACAAGGAGCGTTTTCGCACTGCATGCAGGGGACGGGCTCGAAGTAGGCTTTCGGATTGTCGCGATCCCCCTGGTAATATGCGTCCACTCGCAGCCAGTGCATATGCCGCCCGCGCACCACCTGCTCTTTGCCGACGATAGGAACGTTGTTCTCCGACTGGCAGGCTATGATGCAGTTGTTGCAGCCGACACAGGCATTCAGGTCGATCGCCATCCCCCAGGCATAAGGCTCCTTCGAATAGTCGACCCCGGGATAGAGCGTCAATTCCTTCAGAGGCTCTTCTTCCTGCGCAAACTTCGGATTTTTGTGATATTCCTCCATGCTGGCAGTGCGCACCAGCGGACGGCTCGCACCGTCCTGGGTTTCCATCGTCTGGTAGCCCTGCGTGCTGGCCAGCTTGTAAGTCCCGCCGGTCTTGGTGATGGTTACGCCTGTCGCGAACCAGGGAGTTGCGCTGTAACGCAAAGCGTAAAAGTCGAATCCGGCGCCGGTTCCGGCCCGGCCTGCGCGGCGGCGGCCATATCCGAGATAAACCGTGACCGAGTTATCCGGATGACCTGCCTGAATCCAAACTGGAGCCGCCACCTTCTTCCCGTTTAATTCCAGTTCAACCATGTCCTCCGAGGCCAACTGCATTCGTTCCGCCATAGCCGGCGAAATCAACACAGGATTGTCCCAGGTCATCTTCGACATGGGCTTCGGAAGCTCCTGCAACCAGCCGTTATTTGAGAACGAACCGTCGTAAACGGAGGGATCGCGGCGGAAGTTGATCTCGATGGCGCTTTGCGCATGACTAGGCGGCGTTGGGAGTGCGGTAGCCTTCGCCGCAACTTGCTTGGGCGCGAAAGTTGTTCCTTCGATCCAGCCGTCATGCAGTGACTTCCGCCAGAACGTATCAAAGTCAGCGCCCGGATGCTGCTTCTTCCAATAACCTTGCACAACTTCATGCCCGCTCGCTTCGGCTTGTCCTGCGAGGAAAGCTGTCAGTTCATAAGCGCTCTTTCCGTTGTAGAGCGGCGCAATCAGCGGCTGCACGATGCTGACCGTCCCGTCATATGCGCGCGTGTCGCCCCACGCTTCCAGGTAGTGCGTTTCGTTGACGTGCCATTGGCAGAGCTCGGCGGTTTCGTCCTGATAAAGACCGAAATGAACCCGCAGCGGAATGTTGGTATTTTTCAGCGCATCGGCAAAGCCGAAGTCGGCCGGCGCATCGTACGCGGGATTGCCACCAAGGATGAACAGCATGTCGACTTTGCCGCCACGCATATCGGCGACCAGATCCTTCAGGGATTCGGTTTGATTAATAGGATTCGCGTCGACGGGATCGGTGTAGAAAATTGTCTTACCAACGTTGCCGAGTTTGTCGTTGATAGCATGCACGAGAGCGTGAACCGCAGGCGGCTGATGCTCTCCGGCAACGACCACGCACGAGCCGCGATGAGCCTGCAGATCCCTAACGAAAGCCTCGACAAACCTCTGCTCCCGAGTTGTGTTAAGAACGCTGCCATTAAGCGCCATCCAAGCCAGCAGCGCCGCGCTCGCGATGTCGGAGGGACGAGCGGGCAGCCGATGGTCCGCCTTCGCCCCCGTGGAACTCGGCGCGCTCTCAACTACATACAGCCGGCTCATATTGCCCGAGTCGGGATTCCGTCGACTGGCGAAGTCGCGAATGTAACGAACGTTTCCCGGAAAGCCCGCCGAAAGGAAATCCGCATCCAGCGACAAAATCACATCGGCCTTGCTGAAGTCGTAGCGCGTTTCAACCGGCTGGCCAAACGCCGTCTTCGCGCCTTCCAGCACATTGTCCCGGTTGATTGGCTCGTACACGTGCCACTTAGCCTGCGGATATAGCTTCAGCACTGCACGCAGCTGATCCGCCAAGCTCGGCGAAGAAACCGTACGCGTCAGAATTCGAATCCCGGCTCCCTGCAAAGCCTTCTGCGAGCTCAGCGGGCCACGCATCGCTTCCAGGAAATTTCCCCAGGTGCGAACTTCGCCGAGATAAGTAATGGTCTGCGAGCGATCGGGATCGTACATCCCAAGGATCGACGCTTGCGAAAAAATGTCCGTGCCGCCGAGACTCGCGGGATGCTGATCATTGCCCTCAATTTTGGTTGGCCGGAAGAGATGGCTTTCCACCAAAAGCGGGCTGGCGTATCCGCCGAGAGTAAATGCGGTCGCATAGAACATCGGCCGTCCGGGCACGACGTCTTCCGGCTGCCGCACGTAAGGGACGATCGGCTCCAGCGGCTGCTTGGTGCACGCGGTCATGCCCGCCATCGCCAGCGACGCGCCCATCAGCTTCATGAAGCCGCGGCGCGAGACGCCATCCAGCCATTCCGACGCCCCCTTGGGAAACTCGCGATGCATCATTTCGCGAAATTCTTGGCTGCCGGCGAGTTCTTCGAGACTGCGCCAGAATTCCGGACCCTTCGTCTCGGCAACGCGCGCGCGCACCGTCTCCAGATCAAGCTGGCTCCGCTTGCCGGGACAAACGTCTTCGCGCTTGCCGTTGTGATCTTCCATCTTCATAGGCGACTAACTGTTACCGAATCCCCACTCAGATCCATCCTCGATACTTCAGCGGTGACACGTAGAGCAACTGGTGATGTCGGCCACACTCCGCAGCTTGTACTTTGTTATCAGATCCAGCCCCAGCGACAGCTGGTCCGTGTATTGCTTGCCATCCACGGTCACCGGGCTGTCCGTCGACGGCTCCTGGTACCGCATGTTGAAAACCTGATCGCGCGGACGCAGGTGTTTCTCCGGCGCGCGGTGACAATCCAGGCACCACTCCATCTGCAGTGAAGCCTCGTTAAACATCAGCGGCATCCGGTCGACCGGCCCGTGGCAGGTGTTGCAGCCCACACCTTTGTTGATGTGAATGCTGTGGTTGAAATAAACGAAATCCGGCAGATCGTTGACTCGTGTCCACACCAGCGACTTGCCGCTGCGAAAACTTTCGCGCACCGGCTCCAGCATGGGAGCGCCCGTCCAAATCTGCGAGTGGCAGTTCATGCATGTTTTGGTTGGCGGAAGCCCCGCGAAACTGGAATTCTCCACCGACGTGTGGCAGTAACGGCAATCGATGCCCAGCCCCCCCACATGGTGCTGATGGCTGAAGGGCACGGGCTGGGGTCGCGCCACTCTTGCGTACGTAACGTACGGCGAACGCTGTAGCTCAAGACACGCCCACAGCAATGCCGCTACCAAAAATACGGCGCCATAAATCGTCGCCCGCGAGATTGTGTTCGTGCTGCGGTGAAAAATTTGCATCGATCAGAAGTTAAGGCGGCGCGAAAGACAGCTCGGCGTCGCCAGCCGGGAACTGCGCTTGATCAGAAACTCACAGACGGTTGTGATACGGAACACGAAAACTTGTGATTATAGCAGTTCAAGGTTGAATTGTGCGTTTCCATCAACCTGAGGCTGAAAAAAAATTTGCAAATCGTGGGAAGAACACTGCGGAGAGGTCCAGAAAATTTGTTTCGCATGTCTTCCCTCCAATTTCAAACGCGAGGAAGTTAAGATTATAGGCTTTCGCAAGTAAACTTGCCGAGCGCTTTACTGAATCTCAAAACAGGAACAGGCTTTGCTCATTTCCATCACAGAAACCGCCAGGCTGTTGCGCAATAAAAAACTTTCGCCACTGGAGCTGACTCAGGATTGTCTACGGCAGATCGCACAACTCAATCCCCTGCTTAATGCTTACATCACCGTAAATGAAGAGTCTGCCCTGCAACAGGCACGCGAGGCGATCGAAGAAATCCATCGCGGGAACTGGCGCGGCCCCCTGCATGGAATTCCTCTCGGATTGAAAGACATCATCGATACCGCCGGAATGCGTACGACTGCCGCCACCGAACGGTTCAAAGACCGCGTTCCAGACAAGGACGCCGAAGTTGTCCGTCGACTTAAACAAGCGGGAGCAATCATTCTGGGGAAGCACAACCTGCACGAATTCGCCTACGGCGGAAGCTCAATGATCAGCTACTTCGGTGAGGTGCACAATCCTTGGAACGCCGCGCACATTGCAGGCGGTTCATCCGGCGGATCGGCAGCAGCGGTTGGCGCCGGCATGGGCCTGGCTGCTATTGGAACCGATACCGCAGGATCAGTTCGCGAACCGGCAGCGCAGTGTGGGATCGTCGGCCTGAAGCCAACCTATGGATGCGTAAGCCTGCGAGGCGTCATACCTCTTTCGATTTCCCTCGACCACGTTGGACCACTCACGCGAACCGTGGGCGATGCGATGCTCGTGCTTCATGCCATGGCTGGATATGACCCCGAGGATGCAACTTCGATCAATGCCGGAGACCAAGACTCTCCCGGTGACCGGAAGAAGCCCTTTCGTATCGGAGTTCCCAGAAGGTTTTTCTGCGAGGATCTCGATCCAGATGTTTCCTCAGCGTTCGAAGAGGCGCTTGTGGTGTTGAGAACGACCGCCGGGGAGGTTCGAGAAATCGACCTGACTGTTCCAACTGATCGCACTCTGCAGATGGCCGAGTCTTACGCTTACCATGCCGATTTTGTGGCCAGCAGTCCGGAGCTCTATCAGCCGGAAACGCTGCGCCGGATTCGCAGCGGCGAGCACATTTCGCCGGCCGAGATCAAAGAAAAACGGCGCGAACTGAAACGTCTGCGGCAAGAAATCGCAAGCGTGTTCCAAAACATCGATGTGCTGGTGACTCCGACCGTGCCGATTCCCCCGCCCCAGATTGCGGAGCTCAAAGAGCATCCGGATTTGCTGCGGCCGCGCGAGTTGGTGCTTCTGCGGAACACTCGTCCATTCAATGTTTGGGGTTTGCCTGCGATTTCAGTTCCGTGTGGTTTTTCAAAGGCCGGGCTTCCCGTCGGATTGCAAATTGCCGGTCCGCACTGGGGCGAAGCTCTGGTACTGCAGTTGGCCGATGCCTACGAGCAGGCTACCAACTGGCACATGCGGCAGCCACGACTGGAATGAGAATCTAACCTCAATGCAGCCCTGAAGTCTTATCGATGAACCCTGCTTCGTCGTTCTTCATCTTCTTTAATCCCTCAACCGGCAAATAGACCATGTGCCCCGCATCGTAAGTGGCGAAAGAAACGTTCGCCAGGTACTGGGGGCTAAGGTCGAGGTGGGCAAAGGTGTAGTTCGCCGCGTAATACGGAGTGGCCTGGTCGTAGTAGCCCTCCATCACCAGGATCTTCAAATAGCGATTCTTGGCCATGGCTTCGCGCAACGCCGTTGCGGTATCGGGGAAACCCTGACTTGCGGTGCCCCAGTCCCATTTCTCAAAACCTGCGTCCCGGGCAAACGTGTAGTAGGGCATGTCGGTCTTGTAGCCGAGTTCGGCGCGAACATAGTTGTTGAAAACCGCAGTGTAGGGCGGCTGGATTGAAGAGCTGGTCGGATCGAAAAACTGCGTATCCATCAAACCATCGGGGTCGGGGCCGGTGAAGCGCCCGTCCAAACGGCCCACCCGCAGCTTCTGATCGATCAGCAGGTAATGCGTGAACTCTTGCACGTCGATCCGGAGATTGGCCTGATCGATTACATCCTTGGTTAGCCCGGTGTATCGCGCCATGTGCTCGATTACCTTTTGGCGTTCCTCCGGAGAAATTGCATCTCCTTTGGCTAACGCTTGTGCATATTCGCCCGAGGCCCACTGTTCCGCTTCCTGCCGTGCCTTCGTCATGTCTTGCGCGAGATCAGCCGACAGTTTGTGGTGGTAGCCCGCGATCATGGTGAAAGTCGGAATCAAAAAAATGTACGGCTGGTCGTTGGTTTTGGTCGGCACCAGAGTTTGAAAATTTATGACAGTAGACAGCAGAGTGATGCCATTGAAGGAAATGCCCTGGTCCGCCAGATTGCCCGCCACACCGGCAGCGCGTGTTGTGCCATAGCTTTCGCCCAGCATGTACAACGGCGAACTCCAGCGCTCATAGCGGGTAATGTACAGGCGGACGAACTCGCTGAAGGCCTCGATGTCTCCCTTCACTCCCCAGAATTTCTTGAACAGCTCACTGTCGGCGGCGCGGCTGAAGCCGGTGCCGATGGCATCGACCAGCACCAGATCGCTTTTATCAAGGAGCGTGTACTGGTTGTCTTCGATGTGATACGGCGCGGGCGGCATAAAACCATCGGGTTGTTGAAGCACCACATGGCGCGGTCCCAGCGCTCCCATGTGCAACCAGATGGAAGCCGATCCCGGTCCGCCGTTAAACGCGAAAGTTAACGGTCGCTTGCTCGCCTCCTGGCCGTCAAGCGTGTAAGCGACGAAAAACATTTCGGCTTCGATCTTTCCGTCCGCCCGCTTAATGGGCAGCCGTCCGGCAGTGGCGGTGTATTGCAGCGTCTTTCCGCCAACAGAGATCTGATGATGGGTAACGACAGGCGGCACTTCGGAGACGTCGAAATGTTCTTCTTTATCTTTATCCTTTCCACTGGCCACCTCGCTCGCCGGAGGCTTCTGTTCCGCAGGTGCAGTCGCTTCGGGGGCGTTCTCCGGAGACTTCACCGACTGCGCCTCTGGCTTTTTCGCGTTCGTGGGTTTCTTCGAAGTATCGGTTTGTGCCACCGAATTAATAAGAAGGAGCAGGACTACACCGAAAACGAGTCGAGTGCGCATTTCATCTCCAATTAGGACTTTGCAAAGCTTTGGCAGCTTATCACTTCTGCGGCCAATACCATTGGACGAAGCAAGCGCCAAAACGTGATTGCTAATATGTTGAAGTGCCGGAAAAGAAGCGAAAAACTAAGCTCCAAATACTTACTGACCAATCGCTAGCCCGAATTCCCTGGCTGGTGCATGGGTTCTCTACCCGGGAAGGCGGCTTCTCGAAGCCCTACGGCGGCAATGCTCTCAACCTTGGTTTCACCCGGCACGACTCCCGCGCTTCGGTCGAGCGAAATCGCACAGCTTTTGTGGAAGCCCTGGGGGCACGAAGAGGCAAGAAAAATTGGCCGCTGGTCACACTCCGGCAGATTCATTCCGACCTGATCCACTGTGTCAGTGCGCCGCCGGAACACCAACCCGCGGGCGATGGCCTCATCACCTGCACGCCAGGAATCGTGCTCGCCATCCAGGCCGCCGATTGCCTGCCGGTAACTATCGTCGACACAAAAAACCGTGCTGTCGGCGTGTTTCATGCCGGCTGGAGGGGAACCGTCAAAAGGATCGTTGAGAAAGGCGTGGGCGAAATGCGCAGATGGTTCGGCTCCAATTCTCGAGATCTGGTTGCCGCGATTGGCCCCGGCGTCCATGCATGCTGCTATCAAGTCGGGCCTGAGGTCCGCGAAGCATTCGAATCGCAATTCGTCTATGCCGCCGAACTGTTTCGCGAAACCAAAGACTCCGACGAAGTGCGCGAAAAGTATCCGCTGCTTTTTCTTACGGCTCGCGCACCCGGCCATAGCGATCTACCCAAGAAAATCTTTCTGGATCTGGTGGAAGCGAACCGAAGGCAACTGCTCGACGCGGAGGTTCCGGAGAGGAAGATTCATGCCTCTCCACTCTGCACTGTTTGCCGGCCTGATTTGCTCTTTTCCTATCGAGTGGAGAAAGGAGTCACAGGCCGTATGTTGGGAGTGGCGGGAATTCGGCCGGATTAGTTCTTTGCCGTCTTCAATCGCTGCTCAAGAGCGTTCACCTCATCGCTCAGGCCTTTAGGCAACCTGTCTCCGAACTTGGCAAAGTGTTCGCGAATCCGCGGCACTTCTTCGAGCCAACCAGCGACATCCACGTTCAACAGTTGCGCCAGATTGTCGGCTGCGAGCTTCAGCCCCTGAGTATCGAGATCATTCGCCCGCGGTAGCCGCCCAATCGGAGTATCGACAGCGTGAGCTTTTCCATCGCATCGCTCAAAAATCCACTTGAGTACACGGCTGTTCTCGCCGTATCCAGGCCACAGGAACTTGCCCTGATCGTCCTGGCGAAACCAATTAACGTAGAAAATCCTGGGCAGATTTGAAGACCGCTTGCCGATCTCAAGGTAATGAGCGAAATAGTCGCCCATGTGATAGCCACAGAAAGGCAGCATCGCCATCGGGTCTCGCCGCAACTGCCCAACCTTGCCGGCTGCCGCTGCCGTGGTCTCGCTGCTGGCAGTCGCCCCAAGGAAGGTTCCATGCTGCCAGTTGAAGGCTTCGATCACGAGGGGAACGATTCCAGCCCGCCGGCCACCAAACAGAATCGCGTCAATCGGAACTCCCTTGGGATCTTCCCACTCCGGCGCAATGACCGGGCACTGCTTGGCAGGAGTCGTAAAACGCGCGTTGGGATGTGCCGCTCTACGGCCCGAATCAGGCGTCCACGGACGCCGCAGCCAGTCCATGAGTTCTGGCGGCTTCTGCTCGGTCATCGCTTCCCACCACACATCGCCGTCCGGGGTCATGGCGCAATTGGTGAAGATGGAATTCCTGGTCGCGGTCTGCAGCGCATTCGGATTCGACTTCATGCTGGTTCCAGGAGCCACCCCAAAGAAGCCGTATTCCGGATTGATCGCGTACAAGCGACCATCGGCTCCAAACTTCATCCATGCAATGTCGTCACCCACCGTCTGCACCTTCCAGCCGGGGATTGTAGGAATCAGCATCGCAAGGTTGGTTTTTCCGCACGCAGATGGGAACGCCCCAGTGATGTACTTCACTTCTCCCGACGGACTGATGAGTTTGAGGATGAGCATGTGCTCCGCCATCCAGCCCTCATCGCGCGCCTGTACCGAAGCAATACGCAAAGCGTGGCACTTCTTCCCCAGCAGCGCATTGCCGCCATAGCCGGAGCCATAGGACCATATCTCTCGCGTTTCCGGAAAGTGGCAGATGTATTTCTGCTGCGCGTTGCATGGCCAGGTTGAATCCTGCTCGTTTGCGGACAAGGGAGCGCCGATGGAATGCAACCCACGAACGAATTCGCCGTCATCCCCCAGCACTTCGAGAACCCTCTTCCCGACCCGCGCCATAATGTGCATGTTGGCCACGACGTAAGGCGAATCGGTAATTTCGACCCCAATCTTCGCAATCGGCGAGCCAATCGGCCCCATGCTGTAAGGAATCACATACATCGTGCGCCCGACCATCGACCCGGCGTAGAGGCCTGACAACTTTGCTTTCATCGTCGCCGGGTCTTCCCAGTTGTTAGTGGGGCCGGCGTCATCTTTATTCCTAGAGCAAATAAAAGTGCGGTCCTCGACTCGGGCCACATCTGCCGGATGAGAGCGAACCAGGATGCTATTCGGCCTCTTGGCGGGATCGAGAGCTATGGCCACCCCTGACTGAATCATCAGCCGCGACATCGACTGATACTCCTCCTCCGAGCCGTCACACCAGTGAACGCGATCCGGTTTGCAGAGTTGTGCCATCTCGTCCACCCAGCCGGCGAGGCGGCGATTTCCCGTGTGGGCGGATTCGACTTCCATGGTCAAGCTGGCCATATTTGAGGGTCTCCTAACTATCCAATTGGCGCGAAGCCACCAGCAGCCCTGATATTGTGCCTCTTTCTGACAGGAACTTCCAATTGGGAGCCGCTGATTTGCGGTACGACTTCAAGTCAAGCAGCTGGGCCGGGCGCTGCCAACTCCTCACTTACTACCGCCTCCAGGTGAGCTAAAGTCTGATCTACCGTCAATGAATACATTTCCCGGCCCACACCTTCGCCGGATTCCAAGGCAGTTTTCAGGAAGTGACCGGCGATCTCAATCGCCAGCGGGTCGGTGATCATTTTGCCGGTGCGGTTCTGGTATTCGACCCAGGCGGGGTGCGGCAGCGCAATCCAAACCGGGCGGCCATCCACCAGAAACTTTACGTCCACCGCGTCAGCATGCCGGGTTGCGACGGCCACGATCAGCGCCTGATAAAGGCAATGGACTTCTTTCTTGGCCCAGCGGTCCCGGGCGTGAAAGTCTTTGTGCATACCTTTAGAAACTATAGCGAAAGCCCGCAGCGCGGGGCAAACGCATATGTCACAACGTATTGATAGCCGTGCGTTTATCATGTTTGCGATGAAGAACCTTGGAATCCTGTTGTCTGGGCGCGGCTCGAATTTCGAGGCGATCGCAAGAAACGTTGCCGCGGGTCGCATTCCCGATGCGCAGATCGCGGTCGTCATTTCCAATCGCGCTGACGCTGGCGGAATTCAGACGACGAAGCAGCTAGGCTTGAACGCGATCGTCATTCCATCCAAAGGAAAAGAGCGGGAGCAACATGATCGCGAGGTCGTCGCGGCACTGCAGCAGCACAAAGTTGATCTTGTATGCCTGGCGGGATACATGCGTTTGCTGTCGCCCTGGTTCGTGCGCCAGTTTCCACATCGGATTCTCAATATTCATCCTTCCTTGTTGCCTGCCTTTCCTGGCCTCGAGGCCCAGCAGCAGGCCTTTGCATACGGCGTGAAGGTTTCCGGGTGCACCGTTCATTTTGTCGACGAGGAACTCGATCACGGTCCCATCATTGTGCAAAAAGCCGTGCCTGTGATCGAAGGTGAAGATGAACATTCGCTGGCTGAGCGCATCCTCGAGCAGGAGCACATTGCGTACAGCGAAGCGATAAGAATTGTGCTGGAGGGCAATTTTCGAATTGTGGGTAGAAGATTTGCAAAGGCAGAAGGCAGAATTCAGAATGAAGAAGTCAGAAAATTGTGACGCTGGTTACAGCATTTTGGAAATATCTGCTGGAAGCTAGCGGATGTGCCAGGCGAACCAAATCTGAAAGAGCGCACTAAGAAATTTGCTATCCGCATTCTCCGCCTATATCGGTCCCTTCCGTCAAAAGAAGAAGGGCGGGTGCTGGGCCGGCAAGTACTTCGCTCAGGAACCTCAATTGGGGCAAATTACCGCGCAGCATGCCGAGCGCGGTCGCGGGCGGAGTTCGTTGCGAAGCTTGGCATCGTGCTGGAAGAAGCCGATGAAACTGTCTTCTGGCTGGAACTGCTTGTCGAAACAGGACTGGTCTCCCAAGACAGATTGAGACCGCTTCTCCAGGAAGCCAACGAGCTCACGGCAATCTTTGTGGCTTCTCTTCGCACGTCAAAAGGAATTGCCTCATAGGCGTCTTCAGAGTGACTTGTTAGTTTCTGCCTTACCTGTTCATTCCGCTTTCTGACTTGCTGCATTGCGCTGTTTTAACTTCTTCATTCTGACTTCTGACTTCTGCATTCCTTATAATGTCTTGTCCCATGCCAAACTTCCCTCCCGTCGACGAACAGCTAACCTACATTCAAAAGGGTGCCAACGAGATCATCCGCGAGGCCGATCTCCGCGCCAAGCTGGAAAAATCACGCGCTACTGGCAAGCCGCTGCGCGTGAAGCTCGGGATGGACCCGACCGCTCCGGATCTTCATCTCGGCCACACGGTCGTTCTCCGCAAGCTCAAGCATTTTCAGGATCTCGGCCACACGGTCATCTTCTTAATAGGGGACTTCACCGGCATGATCGGCGATCCGACCGGCCGCTCCGCTACCCGCCCGCCGCTTTCCCGTGAGCAGGTCGAGCAGAACGCCGAGACCTATAAAGAACAAGTCTTCAAGATTCTTGATCCGCAGAAGACGGTCATCGACTTCAACAGCCGCTGGTTTTCAAAATTCAGTGCCGAAGATTTCATCCGCCTGGCGGCCAAATACACCGTCTCACAGATGCTGGAGCGCGAGGAGTTCCACAAGCGCTTTCAGGAAGAAAAACCTATTGCTGTTCATGAACTGCTTTATCCGCTGGCACAAGGCTACGATTCCGTGGCTCTGGAAGCAGACGTCGAACTCGGCGGCACCGACCAGAAATTCAACTTACTGGTAGGCCGCGAGCTGCAGCGGTCTTATGGTCAGGAGCCTCAGGTCGTACTGACAACGCCGATCCTCGAGGGCCTCGACGGTGTCCAGAAAATGTCGAAGTCCTTGGGCAATGCCGTCGGCATTCATGAGCCGCCGCTCGAGATGTACGGCAAGATCATGTCGATCTCGGATGACATGATGTGGCGCTACTACGAACTACTGACCGATGTGCAAGTGGCCGACATCGAGAAGATGAAGCGCGAGGCCCATCCCATGCAGGCGAAGAAAGACCTGGCGCGGCGCATCGTCGCGGACTTTCATTCACCAGAATTAGCGTCAAAAGCGGGCGAGGACTGGGCGAAGCAGTTTCAGAAGGATGAAGTGCCAGAGCAACTCGAATGCGTGGGGGTACCCCTGGAGGCCGTAATTCTGAGTGGTCTAAACCAGATCGCAGGAGGACACTCGAGCAGTGCAAACTTAAGGCCAATCAGAGTAGATAAGCTCATGCGAATTGCCGGCCTCGCAGCATCAAACACTGAAGCGGCTGGTAAGCAGAAACAAGGCGCTGTTGCGTTTTTGGATGGCAACATGCAGCCGATTGCTGTTTCAGCAAGTCTGGCGGCATGGGTCCCTCTCGACACGGACCTCGTATTGCGCGTTGGCCGGCGGATGAGGAAGGTACGTGTCGTCGGCGCTAACGCCGGCGGATGGCAATAATCACGTGGGGACAGCCGCCCTCGGCTGTCCGGGCGAGTGAAACTCGCCGGGCTTCTCTGCCCAGATCGGGAATCGACTCAAGTTTATCTGAGAGAACTCTGCAATTCAGCCACCGCACAGACCTAGAATCAAAGCTGCGGAGCTTCGCTCCGCCGGACAGCCGAGGGCGGCTGTCCCCACGTGATAGATGACCTTCTACCGGCGACAACTCCCCCATTTACAGAGAGACAACAAGCCACACTTCTTAACTTTCTGCACTTATCATCGCTGGGCTCTGCCCAATGAAGCGAGATCGATAGTTCTTGAATGTTGTCAGCACGATCACGGGCGAAGGCTTGACCTCCACATTGCTGTTGTGATGCCCGATCATGCGCATCTGATTTTTACGCCGTTGGTGGATGAGCAGAAGAGGCAAGTCTGTTCTTTAGCAGTAATCACTAATGCAATTAAGGGAGCATCGGCACACAAGATCAACAAACTTTTGAACCGCAACGGCCGGGTTTGGCAACCGGAATCGTTTGATCACGTTCTCCGCTCGAGCGAGGGCCTGGGAGAAACGGTTCAGTATCTGTTGCAGAATCCTGTCCGCCGCGGATTGGTTTTTCGGTCGAGTGACTACCCTTGGATTTGGAAAAAGCCGGAGATTTATTGGTGACCGCGCGAAGGCGAAGGCCCCCTATCCTGCTCACAACGCTCCGACCGTCAAGAGGCATTTTCTCCACGGCACCAAACAAGAACTCCCTAGACAAGACCTCGCGGATAAAAGGGACCTTTCGACTACCGCTAGATGACAGCGTAGCCCTACCGCTCGATCATCCTCGGTTTGCTCGTATCCCCATTGCCTTCCGCGCATGCGCCATTGCTAACCGTGTAGGGTTGCTGGCTTCGCACCTGAAAAACTCCGCCCGACACACCGCTCGTCATATAAAGATCGAATAGCTTTTCTGGCCTGAACGAGAATTGAGCCGTATAAGCGTACGCGTATGGATAACCAGAAGAGGGATACCCTGGCCTGGTGGTCAGCTGAGCCGGAGGAGCGGTGTTGCCAATGATGCTGCTAGTGGTGTAATCGCCAATACATTGCCAATCCCAGTTGCCATACAACAAATTGCCGGAGTTGCCCAGCGTTATTGTGTCGCAGAAATTGGTGAAATGAAGACATCGATTGGGAGTGTCTTTGACTGGCACTTTGGTCTTATTCCGGCGCGACATGAGACTGGGTTTGCCGAGATCCAGATCCCGGAAACCACAAGCGCCCTTGGTTATGGTGAAGGGCTGATCGGTTTGGAAACTAAACACATACTGCCCATCCGTTCCCCATAGGTCGAATAGCTTCCCTGACTTGAACAGAAATTCTGTACTGTAGTCGACCAGCCACATGTCCTCGTAAACAAGGTGGGTGGCCAAGTCGGGGGATTTTTTCGCATTGCCAAGAACGCTCGTAGTCCAGTCGCCCCAACACAACCAGTCCCAGCCGCCATACGCGAGCGAGCCTGATGTGTCGAATTCGATTGTGTCGCAATAATTCGTCAGGTGCATGCAACGGGGCGCTGCTTGGCTGAATGGCGATATGAACGCTACCGTGAGACCCAGAAGGAGAATGACGAGCTTTTTCATATGAAGTCGCTCCAATGCGTCCTAAGGACCCATTATTTTTGGCTTGCTGGTATTCAAATCGTCCGCATTGCAGGCACCTTGGCTAATGTTGTACGGCTGGTTCCTCCGTACGAGTGACAATCCGTTGGACACGCCGCTCGTAAGGTACAGGTCAAATAGGTTATTCGGTTTGAACGAGAACTGAGCCGAGTATGCAAACCAGTAAGGATATGGAGGAGGCGGGTACCCCGGCCTTGTGGTCAACTGCGGTGGAGGGGCTGCGTTCCCAATGATGTTGCTGGTCTGGTAGTCGCCGATGCACTGCCAATCCCAGTCTCCGTACAGGATCGCGCCCGAGTTCGCCAAGTTTATCGTGTCGCAAAAATTGCTGAAGTGGACACAACGGTTGGGTACGCTTTTGCTCGCGACTTTCGCTTGGCTGCGGAGCAACGTCAGACTCGGCTTGCTCCGATCCACGTCGGCGGGGCGGCAAGCGCCCGAGGTTATGGTAAACGGCTGATTGGTTTGGAAGTTGTACAGGCCGTCGTATTCAGTGCCCCAGAGGTCGAACAGTTTTCCTGGCTTGAACAGGAATTCGGTTGAGCAGCACCACAGATATGGCTCAAATGGTGGAACCGGTCGGGTTGCCAAGTCAGGCGATTTCTTTGCGTTGCCGAGCACACTCGTGGTTGCGTAGTCGCCAATGCACCCCCAATCCCAATTTCCGTACGCAATGGAACCGGAAGTATTAAAGGCAATGGTGTCGCAAAAGTTCGTAAGGCGAATACATTTCTCCCCCGCCTGGCTTTGCGGAGAAAGCGTCACCATTAAGGCAAGAAGGAAACACAACGGAGCGGACCGTGTCATTTGGCCCTCCTCTGCTTGGGCGAAAACTTCCCGGACCCGAGCATCTTAGTCCTACCCGGCCTGATGTCAACCAGGACTTTCGGCCTACTCTCCGACCGGGCAATCACTCGTGCCGGGAGTTCGCTCCAGCGCCCCGCGGAGCATTCTCCCTGGCCGCGGTCTTGACCATTTGCAGAAACGCCTGGGCCTCGGGGCGAAGCGGGCGCCGCCGGGGATGGATCACGTCCAGGCTGCGCTGCAGCGGCTCGGCATCTAGCAGCTTTACCGTGGTCAGTTTGCGCGAGCGCAGCTCAGAACCCACCGCCAGTTGCGGCAGAAATGCCAAACCCAGGCCTCGTTCCACCATGCGCTTGGCAGTTTCGATGGAGTCCACTTCCAGAGCCACATTCGGCACCAGCCCGGCGCGCCGGAACAGGCTGTGCGTCAAGGTCCAGTCGCTGGAACCGTGATCGTAGAAAATAAGCGGCCAGCTGGCGACCTTTTCCAGGTGCGCACGGCGCGTATGTTCTGGGCCTCGCCTGGGATGCGCCACCAGCAGAAGTGGATCCTCGCGCAAGCTGATGGTTTCCACCTCCGGATGCTGTAAAGAACGCGCCAGCCCGATTTCGGCCTCCTCGTTCAGAATCATTTCCAGGACTTCCTTCGAATGGCCGGGACGAATGCTGATGATCACGTCGCGATGCGACTGCTGAAAGCGCTGCAGAATGTCGGGCAGAAAGTAGACGGAGATAGAAAGCGCCGCGGCGATTCGCAGTGGAACCCCACTGCTGGGCTGCGCATCATGCACGGCCTGCCGTGCCAGGGCGGCAGTCCGCAGAAGCTGCTCGGCGTGTGGCCGGAAGGTTCGCCCGGCATCGGAGACCACCAACCCACCACGGGAACGTGCAAACAAAGTTACCCCCAGCGAATCTTCCAGCGCCTTGATTCGCGCGCTGACCGCCGGCTGGCTGATGCGCAAGGCCTCGGCAGCGCGGTGAAAGCCGCCAAACGTCGCCACCGCCAGGAATGTCTCAACTTGATCAATTTCCATAAGGTCTTTTGGCTCCAGCCCAGATGCAGTCAAATGGGTATCGGTCTGCAGGCAGTTCCGTATTCCCGCGGCCAATGCCTCCTAAAAACACTTTATTATCACTGATTCGAGCGCTGATAGCAATTTTCTATCAGCGCGATAAAAACGTTCCGTTTGACTGACCGCCGATAGCGGCCCATTATCTGCGGAGGCATGGGGAGAATGGCAGCCGGGGCGAGGGTACAGAGATGCCTGTAAAACCAGCTCGGAAACGCTCTTAAGCCATGATCGCCCAGCCTGAAAGCAACATCTGAGCAGCAGCCGCGAAACGCGCGCCTCTGGGAACGAGGTCGAATATGGCAAGTAACGGAAAACCAGCAAATTTGCAGCGTGAATGGAACGACAACCCACGTTGGGCCGGAATCACCCGGCCATACAGTGCGCAGGATGTCGAGCGTTTACGCGGCTCGATCCACATTGAACACACCTTGGCGCGTCTCGGCGCAGAGCGGCTTTGGCAGCTGTTGAACGGCCCCTCCTACGTCGCTGCTCTCGGGGCAATGACAGGAAACCAGGCTGTGCAACAGGTCAAGGCTGGCCTGCAGGCCATCTATGTGAGCGGCTGGCAAGTCGCTGCCGACGCCAACGATGCCGGCCAGATGTATCCCGACCAAAGCTTGTATCCGGCCGACAGCGTGCCCAATCTTTGCCGCCGCATCAATCAGGCCCTCACTCGCGCCGATCAGATTCATCACTCCGAAGGCAAGAACGGAATCTCCTGGTTCGCTCCCCTCATTGCCGACGCCGAAGCCGGCTTTGGTGGCAACCTGAATGCCTTCGAATTGATGAAAGGAATGATTGAAGCCGGCGCTGCCTGCGTCCACTTTGAGGACCAGCTCTCTTCCGCCAAGAAATGCGGCCACCTCGGAGGCAAGGTCCTGGTTCCGACGGTTGAAGCGATCCAAAAGCTGGTCGCAGCCCGGCTGGCTGCGGACGTGATGGGCGTGCCTACCCTAATTATGGCGCGCACCGACGCAGACAGCGCACAGTTGCTCACCAGCGATATTGATCCGCGTGACCGCGAATTCCTGACCGGCGAGAGAACTCCCGAAGGCTTCTTCCGCATTCATGGCGGAGTTAAGGCCGCCATCGCACGCGCCGTCGCTTACGCGCCCTATGCCGATCTGATGTGGTGTGAAACCTCTCACCCCGATCTGCAGGAAGCACGCGAGTTCGCCGAAGGCGTGCACGCCAAGTATCCTGGCAAATTGCTCGCCTACAATTGTTCGCCGTCATTCAACTGGAGAAAGAATCTCGACGACGCGACTATCGCCCGCTTCCAGCGCGAACTCGGAGCCATGGGCTACAAGTTCCAGTTCATCACGCTGGCCGGCTTCCATGCTCTGAACCTGGCAATGTTCGAACTGGCCCGCGGATACAAGGATGCGGGCATGACCGCCTATTGCCGTCTGCAGGAGAAGGAATTCGCCCGCGAAACTCAGTACGGCTACGAGGCCGTCAAGCACCAGCGCTTCGTGGGAACCGGATACTTCGATGCCGTGACTCAGGTGATCGCGGGAGGCGCGTCGTCAGTGACCGCTTTGACCGGATCGACCGAGGCCGAGCAATTTGCCGGAACCAAGGAGTTGGTCCATCCGAAATGCGGTCCGGATGCCGCCTGCCAGCCGATTCTGGGCGAGTGCCCCTCGGTGGTTGCCGCCGAAAGCCTGCACGAGGATGTGCTGCAGCCCTCCGGAGATTAACCCAGTTGCAATGCCGTTGATCAGACGACTCCGGTAACCGCCGGAGTCGTTTTTATTTTGGGCGCAGTTGCATTCGTTTTCGTGTCTTAGCGGTTTCCTGCAATCAACAACCGGCTCGGACTGAATTAAAAGTCTCACGCCGCGTCATCCCGAAGCCCCACGCTTTCACCAGTGGGGCGAGGGACCCCCCTGCTTGACAACGCCCGTTCCTGATCACTAGGCTCTTCGTAGTTCTTTAAACCTTGCGAGATTATAGTAAGGTTTGACCTCCACCGAATCGCGGGTTCACGATTCCGCATCTTCTATTGTTAGGAGCGCAGCCATGCCCATCACTGTTTCCGAAATCCCGCTGCAAGACCGAACCCTGTTCCGCCAGGCCTGCTACATCGATGGCAAGTGGGTGGAAACGGCCGGGGCCGAAATCAAGGTGGATGACCCGGCAACCGGAGAAATCATCGGAAGCGTTCCAAAGATGGGTGCTGCGCAAACCCGCCAGGCAATTGACGCCGCGGCGCGCGCCTTCCCTGCCTGGCGCAAGCGGACGGCCAAAGAACGGGCAAACATTCTTCGCCGCTGGTTTGATTTGATGATGTCCAACCAGGAGGATCTTGCCCGCCTGATGACCCTTGAGCAGGGCAAGCCCCTTGCCGAATCGCGCGGCGAGGTGGCCTACGCGGCGGCATTTCTGGAGTGGTTCGGCGAGGAGGCAAAACGCATTTACGGCGACACGATTCCGGCGCATCAACCGGACAAGCGAATCGTCGTAGTCAAAGAACCGATCGGCGTAGTCGCCTGCATCACACCCTGGAATTTTCCCCTGGCGATGATCACTCGCAAGGCCGGCCCGGCGCTGGCTGCCGGTTGCACCGTCGTGTTGAAGCCGGCGTCGCAGACTCCTTTCTCTGCCCTCGCGTTGGCTGAACTTGCCGAGCGCGCCGGTGTTCCCAAGGGCGTCTTCAACGTGATCACCGGCAGTGCCAGCGAAATCGGCGGCGAACTCTCCTCCAACCCCACGGTGCGAAAACTGTCTTTTACTGGCTCAACCGAGATTGGAAAGCTCTTGATGGCGCAATGCTCCGGCACGGTGAAAAAGCTATCTCTGGAACTGGGAGGGAACGCCCCATTTATCGTTTTCGACGATGCCGACCTCGATGCAGCAGTCGAGGGCGCATTGGCCTCGAAGTACCGCAACACCGGACAAACCTGCGTTTGCACCAACCGCTTTCTGGTGCAGGACACAATTCACGACGCATTTGCCGAAAAGTTGTCCAAAGCCGTCAAAGGCCTGAAGCCGGCTCCTGGATTTGAACCCGGTGCCACCCAGGGCCCGCTGATCGATGAAAACGCGGTAGAAAAAGTCGAAGAGCACATTCGCGACGCAACTTCCAAAGGCGCATCGGTGCTTGTCGGCGGCCGACGCCATTCGCTCGGCGGCCGCTTCTTCGAGCCCACGATCCTGACCGGCGTCACACCTGCGATGGCCATTGCCAGTGAAGAAACCTTTGGCCCCGTAGCTCCGCTGTTCCGCTTCAAGACGGAAGTCGACGCCATTGCTCTGGCTAACGACACACAATTCGGTCTGGCGGCATACTTCTACGGCCGCGATATCGGCCGTGTCTGGCGCGTCGCGGAAGCATTGGAATATGGCATCGTGGGTATTAATACCGGCTTGATTTCCACCGAGGTCGCCCCCTTCGGAGGCGTGAAAGAATCGGGCCTCGGCCGCGAGGGATCAAAATACGGTATCGAAGAATTCATCGAGATCAAGTATCTCTGCTTCGGCGGCATTTAAAACTGACTCTGGTGTAGCGCCAGACCGATGCTCAAGAACTCAATTGGAGTGAACATGTTAAACTACAGAAAACCTACGCCGGAGAGGTGGCCGAGAGGCTGAAGGCGGCGGTTTGCTAAACCGTTATACGGGCCAAAACCTGTATCGAGGGTTCGAATCCCTCCCTCTCCGCCATTCACTCGTACCATTGGACTTAGCTACACTACTGCACTTTCTCCTGGGCTGCAGACTCCAGATCTGGAGCACAAGTGCAGCACAACAGGGCTTCGGAGAACTGCTTCATAGCTGCGATCGCATCGGGCGATGCGGTCTTGATGTAATGGTTTTGTGTCGTAGCCACGTTGCTGTGACGCAGAATGCGCTGGATCACCGAATCGTCTACGCCTAAGCGGTTCAGATTCGAGGCCAAGCCTCTGCGAAAGCCATGCCAACCGTGCCAGGCAATGCCCGCGCGCCTCAACACATCTTTCATGTCACGTTGATAGCAAGCGTTCAAGTCAAGCGGATGGCCAGCAGAGTTCTTGAAGATCGGCCCTGTCACCGGATTTCCGCAGTTTCTGCGGTGTACGTCCAGTCTTTTTGCCAGTTGTGATATGACTGGGACTGGAGCCCTTGACTTCGCAGTCTTCGGGTCACCAATTGTGTTGCGCCACACGGACCTTGTGACATTTAACCAGCCGAGTGAATCTTCGTTTTGAGCGGCGTCATAGGATTCCCACATCAAGCCACGTAGTTCACCCAAACGCAGTCCAGTGAAAGCTGCGGTTGCCACGGCAGTTGCTGAAGGTTCTGGAAGAACCCTTAGCATTGTCGCTATTTCCTCGAGCGAGTACGGTTTCGTCTCGGCACCGTTCGGCGCAAACGCCGGAATTTCCGCGAGTTTTACAGGGTTTGCTCCATCGAAATAGCCCTGTTGTGCAGCATGTCGAAACACCCCACTCAGAAAATTCTTCACATGCTTGAGTGTCGTCTTGGAAATGCCATGCTCGCGCCCGACCTGATCAAGCCACACCTGAATCAGATGAGTCTTGACTTCCCGCATCCAGGAAGTGGCGCAGCGTTCTTTGAGATAGTGGGACCACATTGAGGAGTAGCCTCTGTATGTGGAGGGACGTTTTTGCTGCTTCACGAATGGCAAGTAGACTCGATTGACAAAGTCTCCGAGCTTTGTGACACCCAGTGGCTCTGGGGTGTCTCGATTCAATGGCTCCAATTCTCGGCGTGCAATGTCTCGAACGCTTGCCTTAGTTTTGTGCTGCGCATCCACGGCGACAAGACGCTTAGCTCTCTGAACAGTCTTGATTCTGCCGCCGACGCCTACTCGCTCCCGGTACCTGAGCACCCACCAACCGCGGTGTCGCATTATGTACCCAGCTTGTTTGATTCTTCTCACACGGTCTCCTTTCGTTTCGTCTTCGGCTTCCCAGCCGAGGCTTTGCCTCCGATCGCGGCGATTCGCTTGCGTTCATCGGCGCTTAGTTTCTTGCTCCGCGCGAGTCCCGCTATTCGAGCAATCTCGGATCGTCGCTCTGGACTTAGCTTCTCAGTCCTAGCCTTGCCACCGAGTTTCCCGAGAGCACGAGCGTGCGGATTCTTATTCTTCATGTCAAATACACTAACTAAGCGCCATGCATGAGTCAAGACAAATATGTCACTTTGGATTGCCGCCTTGCCCACCATTCATTGAGAGAAGGCGATCTCCAGCAAAAGCGGACGTATCTTCCAAGACGGACATGCGGGATTGGATCGATGCACCTAGAACGAGTCTGTTCCCGAACCCACGATTCCGGAACGCGCCATCTGGCAGCCAATTCCTCTGCGGTCAACACCTCGAAGAACGGGTCGACCGCCGCCTTATTGTGCTCCGACTGTTCTCCCCGCATATTTGTTCCTTTGTTCGAACGACTTGCACTGTATAGCGGTTCTCAAAACCGATTCTCGACGCCAGTTATTTGCTTTGCAGTTCGACGCCGGAATTGCGCAAACCTCTGATTATTGCCTCTAGGAATTCCCCTGCATCGGGTTGTATTGGCCGCTGTGGCTTTGCCAAATCTCGCATGATCTCGCCTTGTCGCTGACACGCGACTTCGCCGTACCGAAACGTCGTTAACACTCCTTCATGGCCGAGGTTTTGGCTCCACGCCTTGAAGTCCTCAGGGCGCTTACAGACATCTTGGCCCAGCTTGACCAGTGTGTTTCGAAAGCTGTGCGGGTTGAATATGGCAGCCCAGCACGTTCGAAGGCTTCACGAAAAATCTTGCGAATAGGAGAGGCAGTGCTCCAATGTTCGCGACTCAGACCCGAAACTTCAAACAGCCTCGTCCCTCCAGGCGAAACATGGGTTTTTGGAAACAAAGGGTCGTCATTACCCCATTTCTTGTCTTCCCGGAGGAATGCCACCCACTCTGCCACAATTCTCCGAATTTCATCGCCCACCGGGAAAAAGAAGGTGTTGAAGGTTTTGCGGGCGGGGCCGCCACCGAGACGAATCACCGGGAGCCGCAGTTCTTTTCGGGAGGAGTGGTCCCTGACCCAGTCAGGAGAGACATTCAGTCGACGAGCTACCTGCTCGGGGGTCCACAATGGATCGTGCGCACTGTCGCTGCGCAAATCCGGCCGCGGTGACCCGCCGGCGGCATTGTCGCTAGGAAGACACATTTTCGGTTTGCCTGCGCTGTCCCATAAGTGACAGTTATCTTGTCGCTGATTCAAGGGTTGACCTCTTTGGGGATCTCGAGGCGTAGTTTCTTGATTACCGCGTCCGCAATCTCGTCGGCCTGCGATCGTTCTGGCTGGTAAGGGGCGGCCAACTCTTTGAAGATTTGCGCCTGCCGCTCGTAGGGAACTTCCCCATAGTTAAGGAAAGTCGTCAGTGGCTTCTCATGTCCCAAGTTCTGGCTCCAGGCCTTGAACTGCTCGGGGGTCTTGCAGAACTTTTCCCCAAGACGGACAAGCGTGTGTCTAAAAGAGTGCGGATTAAAGTATTCCAGCCCAGCATTGACGAACGCTTCGCGAAATATCCTGCGGATGGGGGTGGCATTTTTCCAGTGAATTTTTTGCACCCCAAATAATTCGAACTGTTGGGTAGGTCCTAGCCCGACCCGGGTCGCGGGGAAGAGCGGGTCATCGTCACCCCACCATTTGCTCTCTCTAAGATAGGTCACCCATTCCACGAGGATCAGCCGGACTTCGTCGCCCACTGGAAAGAACCACGTCGTGAATGTCTTCCTTCGCTTTGTCTTGACTTCCCGCGCATCCTGGACAACACAATCGTTCACAAGGTCGATATGTTTCAATTTGAGAGAGGCGATGGCGCCATCGCGTGCTCCCGTGAGGATGGTTAATGCAAGAATGGCCCGATTCCGCAAATCAATCTCCGTCTCCCCGGGCATGACACTGATGACGTGCTTAACCTGTTCCAGTGTCGGCGCCCTCTGTTCTCTCCGCGCCTTTGCGATTCGCGTGTCGTTGGCCGATAAATTGAAATAGTCGGCATCGCTATAACGAACTCGAGATTTGTAGCCGGGTTCTCGCGCAAGCCACTGAAAAAATCGCTTGAGATGGGTCAAGGTCGAGTACAAAGTCGCTTTGCTTAAGACATCGCCGGACCTCAGCCCCTTTTGTTGGAGCAGGTGTCGTTTGAATGCAGACGCTTGCTTATGGTGAAACCGTTTGAAGTTTATATGCTTTGTGTAGATCTCAAACCGATCCAGCGCCTTGGCAGCCGCATCGATGGTCGATTCACTCTGGCTCCTAGCGTCCCTGAGGAATCTTAGGTACGCGTGCTTGATTCGTTCGTTGTCCGCATTGTGCTGCGTCATACCAGTGCGTGTCCTTCCAAGTCACTATTCACGCTGAGTCCCCAGGTATCCCTTAATCGTCGCCGCGCCAGCGGAACCGTTCCCGTGACTTTGTGGAAAAGTGGGAAACCTGGTCGCGCTGACCAATTGATGCATGATCAAGAGACAATCCGGACAAATGGCAGTTATGTTCCAGGTTTTTGCTGAACGGCGTGTGCAGTCCACCATCCCCGCGGCCGGAACTTTTGTGGTGCGGCATCGGAAGCAATACATTTCTCCAAGCCCACATGGACGCCTCTTAGCCGCTTGCCGCTCTTTAAGAAAGTCTGACAACTCTCGCCCAAGTAGCAAAATCGGGCGTTTACGGTCGATTATTGGGAGACCTTCCTTGATCCACTGGCGAACAGTGTTCTTGTGAACGACGAAGAGCCGCGCGATGTCCTCAATCCTGTAATTCCGATGGATTTTGACGAGTCGGTAGTTATAACGTTTAGCCATGGTCAGCTAAGTGCCCCATTTGTTCCCCGGGATGGGTTCGTGGCATTTCCCTTTCTTCCGAGATCTTTGTCAGACAGGCTCTTACGGCTGCTTTGATTCTGCGGCAATGATTCGGCCAGGGAAGCAGTCGAGTGCTCGTTATAAGAGAGCGATAATTGACTTGATTTGAAGGATTCCTTTCGCCCCTTCGCGCGATCGATCGATGGCGGTGACAGGCGATCCTTCTGCGGTCGACGGTTCGAAGCTTGAACCGTACAACTCTCCAGAACTTCCTTAAGCTCCGACGGGAGTATCCGAATGGCCCTCCCTAGTCGAATATGCGTCAGCTTTCTTTGCTTGATCCAGGCCCGAATCGTATGGACGCTCAACCCGAGGGCACGTGCGGCCTCAGCTACCGTCATTGGTGGATCACTGGGTTTTGCATGGCTTCGCATATTTGTAGATAATTGAATATCAAGTTTTCTAGTGGCGTATACTATGGCTTCCACTAATACCGGTCAACATGAAAAAGAATGTCCCTAGGGAACTTCAAGACAAGTTTTCTACGCAACCATTAGAATCACTATGGTGGCGCGCTGACATCCAAGACGAAGATAGGAAATGGGTGCGGCAACATCTTCGGCGCGAACTTTATGGACTTAAAGAGTTTCAGCCACTACCGAAGTCCGTGGAGACCGTCGATGGTCCTATCAGTTCGAATTGGTCCGAGCGCGTGTGCTTCGTTGAAGGGGAAACCGGACCGCGAATTCAAATTCAGTTAGGCGAAAAATACGACTATTATTCGGCGTACAGGCTTGCAAGACAGCGACGAAACCCTTATCTGAGCCCGCACGGCATGTTCTACAAGCTGGAGAACGGTCTTCATGTGCATGCCGTGGAGTTCATGGACCGTTTTGGCCCGCTTACATGGAAGTTTGGGACTGGTCGGCGCGGTGAGGAAGGTTGGGTCAAGCTCTCCGATTTTTGGGACAGACACACGAGGTTCGTTGGCGTCGTTCAGCTCTGGGAAAACAGATCTCATCCGGAGAAACTAAAAGGAGCATGGCGCTGGATACACAAAAGGTTGAATCGGATAAATCGAATTCCTCCTGCAGAATTCGGGGCGATGCCCACCTGGAACTTAGACAGGTACATGTCCTTTCCAAGCGCGTTTCCTTGGGAGAAGGGTGGGATTGAACAGGGTCTCCAAGTTCCTTATTCATTTCTGTTTCATACGACACTCGAAGTTATTCATTGTGAACTGAACCTGCACACCCAGAACGAGTGCCGCCAGGTCTGGATGATGCAGCCAATCGATCAGGATGTCAGATTTGAGCCCATTCGGTCATACGGATCCCTTTGGGGCGTGGTCTGGGATCTTTTTGGTCAAGACATCAGCAAACTAACGCACGGATGGCGCATTTGCCTTGAATGTGGGGACCGGTTTTATCCGAAAGATCACCGAAGTGTCTGTTGCAGTACCAAACACCAGGGCCTGTGGAGTAAACGCAAATGGGCGAGAGAACACCGCGCTCCACGCGTTTCGCGCGAAGGACAATGACCACGATTCGGCAGATAAGCCAGGTTAATTAGATACTTTCGACAAAGCGGGTCTCGACGCAGGTCATTGTTCCCTCGCGGGGGCTCCGGGTCGCTCTCGGCGACACACCTGCCATCTTATTTTTGCTCATAGAAAACAGCGCCAATTCTGCAACGAAAATTCAGGGCGGCGACGTGCTTTGCAAACGCCACAACAATGCTCTCTCACTAAGCGCGTCCATGCAGTACAGCGTAGATCAGTAAGCAGCAGGTTCTTAACCCGCGAAAAGGTCATACGACAATGTTTGTATTTGATTCACCATTTGTTGGCGTTTCAGAGTCAGCAGCTGCGTCCCTAGCGGCCTGATTCTGTTCCATTTCCATGGGCAAGCGCAGAAAGCCGTCTTTTAGCCACTTGATTGTGTCGAAGTCCAGGCGCGAAACTTTGTTACCCGCCTGCCATTCTGCTAGGGCGTCATAGGTGCACTGGCGCAGATATTCCAGCACGCTTTCAGCCCCTCGCAATTGCGTGGCCCAGAATGGATGATTCTGATTAACGGTAACGATGATCTCTGTAGCTCGAGTGGTCTCTTGATACTGACCGGACCGATTTTTTGTACCAAGCGGAATGTTAGTGTAACGCCTCTTTTGACCTTTGTCCGTAGTTGCCGCCGGGGGTGTGGAGATGTGGAAAACGTCG
>Ga0335081_10000987_pt1 | contig 45610 bp, 40 predicted proteins | sample Lox_Sample_35_FD_206713 | JGI IMG/M metagenome (GOLD analysis project Ga0335081, IMG submission 206713) | Soil microbial communities from Loxahatchee National Wildlife Refuge, Florida, United States - Lox_Sample_3.5 | ecosystem: Environmental > Terrestrial > Soil > Wetlands | place: USA... | reverse complement strand
CCCACAGCTTAGAAGGCTGTTGCTCTATCCACCTGAGCTACAGGCGCATTCAAGTGAAATGGTCGGGGCGAGAGGATTTGAACCTCCGGCTTTCTGCTCCCAAAGCAGACGCGCTACCGGGCTGCGCCACGCCCCGAGTTGCTTCGCAACTGCTTACCCCTCACTCGTAGGGCATATAATACTCACACTCCTTTTCAATGTCAAGCGCTAACGTCCGGGGAAGGGAATCCGGCACGGAGAGCGGACTGAATGATCATTGTCAAACCCCTCGTCCGAACATCTGTCATCCTCATACCTCCTTTTACCTTGAAATGACCTTCATTATATACTATTATGAGCATTAAGGGAGTACAGGGGCTTCAACCACAAGCCGGTCTGGAAATGCATCTGATGCCCTTTCCGCGGCAAGGAACGTTCTCAACCGGAAAATCCCTTTGGCATTACACGCAGGGCTTCGGGCAAAAACGCCATCTCATGTTTGTCTATATCGTAAAACGCACCCTCCTCATGATTCCCATCCTCCTTGGCATTACGGTGCTAAGCTTCGGGGTCATGCGCCTTGCTCCCGGAGGGCCCGCAGAAGCACAGATGGAGTTTTCCGCCAAGGCGTCCGCCGAGGCCCGCGAACGGTTGAGAAAACTCTATGGAGCCGATCAGCCCTTCTACAAACAGTATGCAACGTGGCTCAAGAAGTTCATGACGCTCGATTTTGGGGAGGCCTTTGCCGACGGACGCAAGGTGAAAGACAAGATAATCGAACGCCTCCCGATCACGCTCACGATAAATATTCTCTCTCTCGGGCTTGTTCTCCTGATCGCCATACCTATAGGCATCATGTCTGCCACACGGCAGTACTCGCTCCTTGACCGGTTCACGACCATCTTCGTCTTCATCGGCTTTTCCACGCCTTCCTTCTGGCTGGCATTGCTGCTCATTTATCTTCTCGGAGTGCAGTGGGGAGTGGTCCCCATCTCGGGGATTCACAGCCTGGATGTCACTGGCCTCACCGTCTGGGGAAGGGTCATGGACGAAGCGAATCACCTGGTCCTACCCGTTTTCGTCTCTGCCGTCGGAGGACTTGCGGGGTTTTCCCGTTACATGCGGAACAACATGCTCGAAGTCATGCGGCAGGACTATATTCGGACAGCGCGAGCAAAAGGCCTTCCCGAGCGAACGGTCATATACAAGCACGCGCTCCGGAACGCCCTGATGCCGGTCATCACGATCCTGGGGCTCTCGCTTCCGGGAATCATCGGCGGCAGCGTGATCATGGAAACGGTCTTCGGCATCCCCGGCATGGGGCAATTATTATATCAGGCGGTGTTTTCGAGGGATTATAACGTTGCCATGGGTATCCTGGTGCCAGCCGCGTTTCTGACGCTGCTCGGCAATTTTTTCGCTGACATCGCCTATGCCTTTACCGATCCCCGGGTGAGACTGAAATGACAGAACCAGGGGGCAGGAGTCCCCGGGCAAAGGAAAGAATGAACAGACGGAATCCATGATGGCTAACGCCGAGTCGTTCACATCCCGTACAATTCACTACCTCATGAAGAACAAGCTCGCAGTTACAGGCGGGATACTCGTGCTGCTTGTCTTCGTGCTCTCCATCCTCGCGCCCTGGATCGCCCCGTACAACCCCGCCGCAATTGACATCAAGAACATCCTCGTCGGCCCCAGTTTCTCCCATATTCTCGGGACCGACGACCTCGGCCGTGACGTGTTCTCGCGCATGCTCTGGGGGGGAAGGATCTCGCTGGAAGTGGGCTTCGTTGCCGTGGGTATCGCGACCGTCATCGGTGTCATCCTCGGCGCAATTGCCGGCTATTACGGCGGATGGGTGGACAGCATCATCATGCGGGCCGTGGACATCATGCTGAGCATTCCCACCATATTCCTCGTCCTCGCGGTAATCGCCATCCTCGAACCGAGCATCATTAATATCATGATTGTTATCGGACTGACCGGCTGGATGGAACCGGCACGCCTGATCCGGGCCGAATTCATTTCTCTTAAGGAACGCGAGTTCGTGATCGCAGCGCATGCCCTCGGCGCAATGGACGTCAGAATAATCCTGAAGCACATTCTTCCGAACGGCCTCTCCCCCATTCTCGTGTCGGCGACCATGGGTATCGGCGGCGCAATCCTCGTCGAGTCGGCGCTGAGTTTCCTCGGCCTCGGCGTCCAGCCCCCCACGCCGAGTTGGGGCAGCCTGCTTTCCTCGGGCAAGGACAATATTGAGATCGCCTGGTGGCTTTCCGCCTTTCCCGGCCTCGCGATCCTGGTCACCGTGCTCGGCTATAATCTCCTCGGAGAAGGCATCCGCGATGCGCTCGATCCGAGGCAACAGGAATAGGAAACATGGCGTTCCGGCACGACACGTGGCGGTTTCAAACAGGCAGAGCATGTTCCTTCAGCAATTATCGAATGAGGGAGGATTAACGCAAGAGAACGATGAAATGGAAAATTGCCAGTCTGCGGACACGTCTTTACCTCATCAGTGCCGCGCTCCTTCTGACCGGGTTGGGCAGCGCTATTCTGATCTATCTGACAGCGGACAACGAGGGGGACAGCGTTTCGGGTTATGAAGTGGTAGGCGGTTATATCTACCCCGGCATGCACGAAAATTCCAAGAAATACATCCACGATCTGGAGGTCTACGGGGGGAAGGCGGCCGTACTTGCCGACGAGTTCAATCATTGGTTTTACGGTCTCTGGCACGGGCAGACCCTGGCATTCACCATAGCCTGTCTTACTATTTTTTTCTCCCTTGTCGTTTTCATTGCTGCCAGAAGCTCGGCATCCGACCCGTCTGATACTCCCGGAGAAGACAAGAAGACAAATACTGACTAGTCTATCGTCTCTCTGATGGCATGGCCTTTCGTTAAGGCGTCCGGGCTCCTTGTCAGGCAATTAGCCTTCTCTCGGCCTCAATCGTTTCCTGGCCAGAAAAAAAGCAGAGGTAAAAAACCCGATGGCCGTCACGCTCATAGATTATATACCCTTCTACTATTCATCCCTGTCCAAAGCGCCTGCCCCGCCGGTTATCACCGGCAAGTTTGTCCAAATCAGGAATGGGGACACCCTCTACCTCGTTTTCTCGCCTGGTGAGTTGTCGAAGTATCACGCGAACATCGTTGAGCGGTTTTGCAACGATAAAGGGCTTGAGGGGAGTTACGATTCGGAAAGGAAGAGGTACGATATGAGTGACCACGACTGGATTGTGGCAGGAGGCGGAAAGTTCGCCATCGACAGGATGCAAAAGACCATCAAACTCTATGACGATTCGATGGCGTACGGGAAATTCGATACGAAAAAACTGAAGGACGCCATAAAATCTCTTCGCGAATTCTCAGATTTCACCATTCTCATCGAATAACTTACTCCGAATCTTCCGTATCCAGACTCTCCTGCCTCGCTTTTCTCTTGTTCGAGCGATACCGGGTGATGGCCTTTTCATGGGAGCTGAAATCCTTCGAGAAATAATGGCTGCCGTCTCCCTGGGCAACAAAGAAAAGGTAGTCCACCTTATCGGGATAGAGTGAAGCGAGAATTGCGCCTTCGCCGGGGTTCGCGATCGGCCCGGGCGGAAGACCCTTGTGAAGATAGGTGTTATAGGGCGACCGCCGCTTGACGTCCTGGGGAGTGACTTTCGTAATCCATGCCTTGGTGCCGTATACGGTGGTCGGGTCCGCCTGGAGTTTCATCCCCTTCTTGAGACGATTGATGTAAACAGCGGCGATCAGCGTCCGCTCCGCCTGCACCTTGGCTTCTTTCTCCACGATGGAAGCCAGCGTGATTATCTGATGTTCGGTAAAGCCGAGTTCCTTTGCGCGATTTCGCAGGCTGTCCGTGAAAACCGCCCTGTACCTCTGGACCATCTTCTTCGGAATATCCTCGAGTTTCATGCCCTTGGGCAGATAATAGGTGTCCGGGAACAGATATCCTTCGAGTGTGTCTGCATCAATGCCGAGTGAATGAACATATTTTTTGTCCTTCACCAGGTTGATGAAATCCTGCGGATCGGAAAGCAGGGGCGTATTGGAAAGTGTCCATCCGATCTGGTACAGATTATAGCCCTCGGGAATCACGACCTCATACTCGATGATCTTTCCCTTGCGCAGTGAATCGAGCACTTCCCAGAGACTCATATTTGTGCTCAGGCCGTAGTAGCCCATGCGCACTTTACGGCTTATGCCCTCGAGTCTGCCGATAATCTCAAAATAGCCCCGGTAACGGATGATGCCTTCCTCCTTCAGTTGGGCTGAGATGGCCTTGAAGCTCATGCCCTCTGTCACCTGAATTTCCTTCCAGACCTTCTCTTTTGACGGAGGGACAAAAAGCGCTATGTAGAAATGAATAATGACGAAGAAAGCCGACGTGGCGATCAAGAACGCCCACCAGGGAATTTTTCTCAACCCTTTTTTTGCCGCTCCATGCATGCCGAACCCCGCAGACCGGATACCAGTCTAGAGCTGCCCCGACCGCAGGATCCCGATCAGGATCCAGAGGCCCAGGAAAGCTGCTATAACATACCCTATCAGACCGAATACTGGCAAGCCAAAAAGCAGGGGCCCTCGGGCGGAATGAATGATGATGGACGATGCCACGATGATTGAGGCGGTGAGGACGCTGAACGCAAGACGGTTGCTCGATTTATCAATGTCCCTGATGAGGTTGCCGAGTTCCTCATGGTGAATGTTGACCCGAATGTCGCCATGCATGAATTTTCTGTACGTCGCTTTAACCTGTTTGGGGAGGATCGCAAAGGCGTCGGCAAACTCTGACATGTTCTTTCTGACGTTCCGGGCGGTATTCAGCGGATTCAGCCTGCGGCGCACAAGTTCCGCCACGTAGGGCTTTGCCGCCTCGAAATAATTGAACTCGGGGTCAAGCTGCTTTAAGATGCCTTCGAGGGTTATGAGCGATTTATCCATTAGATAAAGGTTCGACGGCAGCTTGAGCTGGTGCCGGAGGAGAATGCGCGTGACGTTGTCGATATAGGCGCCGAAGTCTATCTGCTTCACCTGCATGATATAGTAGGGCTCCAGCAATTCGACGAGATCCTCCTTCATCTCCCGCTGGAACTTCTCGATGTCCACGGTCGTCTCGGATACGAAGCCAAGCTCGACATATTGCCGGACAAGCGCATCGTAATCGTGGTTCGCGAGGGCAAGAAAAATGGATGCGAAACGCTCCATATTCTCCTCGGTGACCCGCCCCATAATCCCAAAGTCGACGAGGCCAAGCCTGCCGTCGGCGAGCACAAAAATGTTTCCTGGATGCGGGTCGGCGTGGAAGAAGCCGTCCTTCAGGACCATCTTGAAAAAGGCCTCTCCGCCCTTCAGGGCCAGTTCTTTTCGGCTGAATCCCTCACTGTCGAGGCGTTCATATTCATCGATGCGGATGCCCTCGACCTTTTCCAGGACGAGGACCCGCTTGCTGGAAAGGTCGGTGTAGACCCGCGGCACGAAGAGGATCTTACTGTGCTCAAAATTTTTCCTCAGTTGCATGGCATTGGAAGCCTCGATAAAAAAATCGAGCTCTCTCTTGATGGTGTGCGCGAATTCGTCGACGATCCCTGGCATGTCATAGGGAGCCAGTTCGGGGATGCGCGATTCCATGAGTTCGGCAAGCCAGCGCATGATGCTGACGTCCCGGTCGATCATGCGTTCGATGTTCGGCCGCTGGACCTTGACCATGACCTCGTCGCCGTCGAGGAGCGTCGCCCGGTGAACCTGGGCGATCGACGCGGCCGCCACCGGCGCATCGTCGAAGAATGCATAGACGCTGCTGATCGGTGCCTTGAGCTCTTCCTCGATTATCTTTCTGGATTCCAGGGACGGGAATGGAGCGACAGAGTCCGTCAGCTTGAGAAATTCACGGGAATATTCGATGGGCAGCATGTCAGGCCGGCACGCCAGCACCTGCCCGAATTTTATGAAGGTGGGTCCCAGGTCTTCGAACATCAACCGGAGACGTTCCGGGGCTCCAATGGGGTGAACGAGGGACGGCGGCTTCTTAAAGGTAATGATGCGCCTGCCCAGCGAGAAAAAACGCTGCAATCCGAGCTGTTCCACAAGGTGGCCGAACCCGTGGCGAGACGCCACCGCGATGATCCGGCCAATACGCGGAATGTCTCTGATATATTTTCTCCTGAATCCGATAGGAGACATAGGCGCACTCAGGATGCGATCTTAATCCGCGTCCTTTCCGTCGCCCCCCTCCAGTTTTGCAAGCCTCGCTGATAGGGATTGGATCTTTTTCTCCAGGCTGGCAAGGTCATCACGGGTCGGGATATTGAACTTTTCAAAGGCGGCGCCTATCGCGTCCTTGACCTTGTGATCCATGTCCTTGGTGCTTTCTTCGGCCTTTGAGACCCATTCCTTCACGAGCGTGGCGCCTTCGCTCTTGGAGAGTTCTCCTGCCTTCACCAGTTCATCGATGAATTCCTTGGCCTTTTCCTGCGCTCCCAGTCCCACCAGCATAGCCTTCTTGATGACTTCCGATACCATCATGGTTGCCTCCTTAGTCTGCGTTATCCGTCACCGGATGGGTTTCTCACGCTCTCTTTATTATAGCATAGAACATATCGAGAGCCGCATCCAGTTTTGCAGGATCCTTTCCCCCGGACTGCGCCAGGTCGGATTTGCCCCCGCCGGTTCCACCGAGAATCGGAGCCATTTCCTTGATGATCTTGCCTGCATGAAACCGGTCCGTGAGGTCTTTGGTTACCATGACGATGAGGCTCACCTTGTCGTCCTTGGCCGACCCCAGCGCCAGGACTCCGGAACCGAGTTTGTCCCTGAGTTTGTCGCCAAAGTCCCGAAGGTCCCGGGGGTCCATTCCGTCAGCGCGTTTTGCCAGCGCCTTTACGCCGTTGATGTCCCGGGCCTCGGATATCACGTCGCCGGCCTGCGACGACTGGAGCTTGTGCTTGAGTTTGTCCAGTTCTTTCTCAGCGTCTTTCAGCTGGTTCAAGACCCGCTCGACTCTGCCGACAATGTCCGGATCGGACGCCTTGAGCAGCCTGCTGATCTCCTGGAGGCTCTGTTCGTCCTTTCGCACCGCATCATAGGCCCGGCGGCCGGCCAGCGCCTCGATCCTGCGCACGCCCGCTGCGATGCCGACTTCGGACACGATCTTGAAAAGCCCGATGTCGCCCGACGCCGTCGCATGCGTGCCGCCGCAGAGTTCCTTGCTTACGTCCTTCACCGTCACGACCCGCACCTTATCGCCGTATTTTTCATCAAAGAGGGCCATGGCGCCCGTTGCGATCGCCTGGTCGATGTCCATGACTGCAGTTTCGACGGGGTGGTTCTCGAAAACACGCTCGTTCACCAGTTCTTCGACGCGTTCCCGTTCCCGTTCCGTGAGCGCCGTGTAATGCGTGAAATCGAACCGCAGCCGTTCCGGTGAGACAAGCGAGCCCGCCTGTTTCACGTGCTCGCCCAGAACCGACCGCAGCGTTGCATGGAGAATGTGGGTCACCGTGTGATGCCGGACCGTATCCATGCGGTCTTCGGAATCGACTTTCGCAAGCACAGCGTCGCCTGTCTTGAAGCCGCCTTTTTTCACCTTCCCCTTGTGGACAACGAGCCCCTCCACGGGCCTGACCGTATCCAGAACAGTGAATTTCGCCGCCTCGCCAAGGAGTTCCCCCTTGTCCCCCACCTGTCCTCCCGATTCGGCATAGAATGGCGTCCGATCGAGGACTATTTCCAATTCGTCGCCCCCACGAGCTTCGTTCACCGTGAGATCACCCTTGATGATCGCCAGCACCTCGCCGGCGCCTTCGAGTGTTTCATACCCCGTAAAGACCGTTTTGCCGACACGGCCGGCAACCTCTTTGTAGACGGGCTTGATTTTCTCTTCGCCGGAACCGGCCCATGCGGCCCGCGCTTTGTCCCGCTGCTCCTGCATGGCCTTGCGGTAACCCTCCTCGTCGAGCTCCAGGTGAAGGTCCCGCGCCATATCGGACACGAGGTCGAGAGGGAAACCAAACGTGTCGTAGAGTTTAAACAGGACGTCTCCGGGAATCATGTTCCTTCCCGTGGCCCTGACTCTGTCGACCACCTCGTTCAGCAGCGCCATGCCCGAATCGAGCGTGGCGCCGAATCGTTCTTCCTCGAGCAGCACGACTTTGGCAACATGCTCACGGGTATCCACGAGCTCCGGATAGGCTTCGCGCATCTCGTCGGTCACCACTCCGGTAAGCCTGTACAGGAAGGGCTTCGTAATGCCGATAAGCCTGCCGTAGCGGCTTGCCCTGCGGATGATCCTGCGCAGCACGTAGCCCCTTCCCTCGTTCGACGGCAGCACCCCATCGGAGATGAGGAAGGTCATGGCCCGGAGATGGTCAGCGCACACCTGGTAGGAAATATCCGTCTGTGCGTCCTGGTGGTAGGGGACGCCGGCCAGGGCGGCAATCTGTTTGATGATGGGCTGGAACAGGTCAGTCTCGAAATTCGACTTCACATTCTGGCAGATCGAGGAAAGCCGCTCAAGCCCCATGCCCGTGTCGATGCTCGGTTTCGGAAGCGGCGTGAGCTTGCCGGTCTCGTCGCGGTTGTACTGCATGAACACGAGATTCCATATCTCGAGGTACCGGTCGCAATCGCAGCCCACGGCGCATCCCGGCTTGCCGCAGGAAATTTCCTCTCCCTGGTCGATGATGATTTCGGAGCAGGGCCCGCAGGGGCCGGTATCGCCCATGGACCAGAAATTATCCTTCTCGCCTAGCCGGACGATGCGGTCAGGCGCCACGCCGGCAACCTGCCGCCAGAGCTCGAAGGCCTCATCGTCGTCCTTGTAGATCGTGACCCAGAGCTTTTCCTTCGGCAGTTTTACCTTCTCGGTGAGAAACTCCCAGGCATAGGAGATAGCGTCCTTTTTGAAATAATCGCCAAAGGAAAAATTGCCGAGCATTTCGAAGAACGTATGGTGCCGAGCCGTGTGGCCCACGTTCTCCAAGTCGTTGTGTTTGCCCCCAGCGCGGACACACTTCTGCGACGTCGTCGCGCGCCTGTAGTCGCGCACGTCTTCTCCGAGGAAAACCCCCTTGAACTGGACCATGCCGGCATTCGTGAAAAGCAGCGTCGGGTCGTTCTTCGGCACGAGCGACGAGCTTGGCACGATCTTGTGCCCCCGCCGGGAGAAGTATTCGAGAAATAGTTTTCGCAATTCGCTGGCTTTCAAGGCAAAACTCCTTTATCCATGATCGATTATTGATGCAGCAGATAGAAAAATAGCAGAAATAAGGGAAGAATTCAACAGATTACTGATTTTCCTTCATGATCGTGGATGTTTTTCTATCCATTCTGAGGGGGAGCCGAATCACGCGAACGATGAGGTACTCGTCAGAATGTCCGGCGAACTTCTTTCGGCATTACCTTACCAGATTGATGATAGAGCGCGTGATCTCGGACGAAAATCCTTTCCGCTCCAGGAAGCCGGCCAGCCTCCGCCTGCGGACATCAGATCCGACCGATTGCATTGTCCGGAGTTTCTTTTCCGCAGCCTTCACCGCTGCCTCCCGCTCATCTTCAGCGGGAACTGCCTCATTAATTGCCTCTCGGATGACCTCGTGAGATATCCCCTTCCGCCTGAGCTCCTGTTCGATCCTGCGCCTGCCGAATCCCCTGAGCCGAAGCCGGCCGGCTGCCCATTGCCCGGCGAACTGCCGGTCATTGACGTATCCCAGACGCTCCAGATCGGCCAGCACAAACTCAATCACGGCCTCATTGAACTGCCTTTCGCGGAGTTTCTGCTCAAGTTCAGCATGGCTCCGCGGCCGGTAGGTGAGCAGGCGATATGCGGCGTTCCTGGCCCGCGTTCGTTCCTTTTCGTTCAAGTCCGCGGTCAACGCCACTTTACTTGTCCCCGAACCGGTCGATTTTGAATTCCGCTTCCCCGGGCTTCTTCCCTGGCTGGGGGCCGGCCTTGCGCTTCTCATCGTCTTCGAAGGCAAGGTCGCTGGTGGACTGAATGCCTTTGACCTTGAGCGCGAAGTCGTCCGGATTGCTCGCCGTCAGCATTGCCTCATCATAGGTGATATAGCCTTTTTTGTAGAGCATCAGGAGGGACTGATCAAAAGTCTGCATGCCGTAATGGGTGATGCCGGCAGCGATGATCGTTGGAATCTGGCGCGTTTTCGCATCGTCGATAATGGCTTCGCGCACCGAAAGGGTGCCGAGCATGACTTCCACCGCCGGGACGCGGCCGTTGCCGTCGGATCGTGCAACCAGACGCTGCGAGATGATCCCCCTGATGACCGACGCGAGCTGCATCCGCACCTGCTTCTGCTGATAGGGAGGGAACACGGTTATGATGCGGTTGACCGTTTCCGCCGCATCCAGCGTATGGAGCGTAGAGAGAACCAGGTGCCCCGTTTCCGCCGCGGTGAGCGCCGTTGAAATCGTTTCGAAGTCGCGCATTTCGCCGACGAGTATCACATCCGGGTCCTGCCGGAGGGAACTCCTGAGCGCCTCGCTGAAACTGAACGTGTCGGAGCCGATTTCGCGCTGGTTCACGATGCTCTTTTTATCCCGGTGCAGAAACTCGATTGGATCCTCAATCGTGATGATATTCGCGGTACGGGAGGTGTTAATGTAATCGATCATCGCCGCAAGGGTCGTCGACTTCCCGCTTCCTGTCGTGCCGGTCACGAGGATAAGGCCGCGCTGCTCGCCGGCGATTTTCTGAAGCACGGCCGGCATCATCAAGTCGTCAAAGGTCAGGATCTTGGCTGGTACCTGCCGGAAAACCATGCCCACGCTCCCGCGCTGCTGGAACACGTTCACACGGAACCGGCCGAGCCCCGGAACGGCATAGGCCATGTCGAGTTCGTTCTTTTCCTTGAACCTGGCCTTCTGTGAAGCGCTCATGATGCTGAGCGCGACATTCATCGCATCTTCCTGGGTCGTCCTCTTCTCGGTTTCGAGCGGCACAAGCCTTCCGTCAATACGCAGAATAGGCGGGACCCCGACCTTCACGTGCAGGTCCGAAGCCTTTTTTTCAAAGGTCGTTTTAAGCAGTTCGTTCAGGTTCATCTAAACCTCCGCATGCTTTTCGCTTTTCTGTCCCTTCGTCGACTTTGCGACCCGCTCCACGGGAGGGGCTTCCTTCTCTTTTTCCTTCGCCGCCGCTTCCTCGGCGGCCGCGGGAGCAGCGGTACCCGGAAGTCCGCTTGCCTGGCGTACTTTGGCCTCAATCTCCGCGGCCATATCCGGGTGGTCGTGCAGGAACTGCTTCACGTTCTCCCGGCCCTGTCCGATCCTCGTTCCCGAGTAGGAGAACCAGGCCCCGCTCTTCTCGATGATGTTTTTCTCAACACCGATATCGATGATCTCTCCGAGCTTCGAGATGCCTTCGTTGAACATTATATCAAATTCGGCGGCGCGGAACGGCGGCGCGATCTTGTTTTTCACAACCTTCACCTTCACCCTCCCGCCGGTCACGTCGTCGCCTTCTTTAACGGCGGAGACCTTGCGGATATCGAGCCGCACCGACGCATAGAACTTGAGCGCATTGCCTCCCGTGGTCGTCTCGGGGTTCCCGAACATCACGCCGATCTTCATGCGGATCTGGTTGATGAAGATGAGCGTCGTATTGGACTTGCTGATGGCGCCGGTGAGCTTCCTGAGCGCCTGGCTCATAAGCCGCGCCTGGAGCCCCATGTGCGCGTCGCCCATCTCGCCCTCGATCTCGGCCCGGGGCGTGAGCGCCGCAACGGAGTCGACGACGATGACGTCGATGGCGCCGCTCCGCACCAGTGTCTCGGTGATCTCGAGCGCCTGCTCTCCGGTATCAGGCTGGGAAATAAGCAGATCGTCGGTCCGCACGCCGAGTTTGCGCGCATAGGTCACGTCGAGTGCATGCTCGGCGTCGATAAAGGCCGCCTGGCCGCCGGCTTTCTGCGCCTCGGCGATGATGTGGAGCGTCAGCGTCGTCTTGCCCGACGATTCAGGCCCGTAGACTTCGATGATCCTGCCGCGCGGCACGCCGCCGACGCCCAGGGCGATGTCCAGCCCCAGAGAGCCGGTGGAAATCGCCGGTATTCCCGCAGGGACCTCCTCCCGGCCGAGCCTCATGATGGACCCCTTGCCGAATTGTTTTTCAATCTGGCTGACCGCCAGTTCCAGCGCTTTTAACTTTTCCTTATCCGCCATGTTCCTTCTCCTTTCGCCGCTGCGCGGCTGTCCCTGATTATAATCTGTCGTACTCTGTCCTTTCTATCCCAAGCGTTGAACGCCGACCTTACTTTAGTTCCACGCTCCCTAGCTCCGTATACACCGCCCCCGATGGTTGGAGTTCGCTCTTCATCAGACTGACCGACGTCACGTCGAATCCCGGCAGCTCAATGTCTTTCATCTCATCCAATGCCTTGAGCCACCGGTCGCGGGACCGGATATACTTGATCCTGCCGAGGGTCAAATGCGGCTTAAACGCCCGCTCCTCGCGTTCCATGCCAAGACGGGCCATAGCATCCTCAACCGCGGCTTGCAGCCGCCCGAGCGTCTCCGTATCTCCGGAGAGCCCGATCCATGCAACGCGTGCATTCTTGGGACCGGGAAAGGCGCCGATTCCTTTAACGCCAAGCCTGAATGGTGCGCTCCCCGCTGCTGACTGCCGAAGCCCATCCATGATCTCCGGTATTCTCGTCTCCGGCACCTCTCCCAGAAATTTGAGAGTCAGATGAATGCCCTCCGGCCGCGGCCAACTTGCCTCCACACCGGAACTTTTGAGACGACTCTGCGCTTCAATCAGCTCCCTTTTGATCTCATCGGGGATCTCTATGGCGATAAAGGAACGCATACATAATCAGACATCCGGCCTCCAAAAAGCCAGTCTGTCTTCTCTCCTCCGCCTCCCTGCTAGCCTATCAGATGTCTTCTCACCATATCGAGCGCCATTTGCGACGCCCGGAGGCGAATCTGCTCCCTGTTGCCGAGGAAATGGTGCTCCAGCGTCTTGACGCCCTGCGAAGAAGCAAGCGCGGTATATACCAGTCCCACGGGTTTTTTCTCGGTTCCGCCTTCTGGGCCTGCGATGCCGGTGACGGAAAGCCCCAGCGCCGTATGGGCGGCCTGGCGAATCCCCTCCGCCATGGCTGCGGCAACTTCACCGCTGACAGCGCCGCGCCGCTCTATGATATCAGCCGGAACGCCGAGCATCTCGGTCTTTGCAAGATTGCTGTACACCACCGCGGCGCGCTCGAAATACTCGGAGCTTCCTGCGATGTTCGTAATACGCGCGCCGATCAGCCCGCCGGTGCACGATTCGGCTACGGCGAGCGTCAGCCTGCGCTGTTTCAAGAGCGCGCCGACCACCTCTTCCATCTCCACGCCATCGACGCCGTACACGGCGTCACCAAGCTTCTCCCGGATGGCTGATTCGGTCCGGTCAGTAAGCGCCTGGGAGTTTTCGGCGGTCGACCCACGGGCAATGATGCGGATATCGACGCCAGTTCCCTTTACCGACAAACCCACCACCGGATCGCCGCGCCGCATGATGTCCTGGATGGCCTGGTTCACCGCGGACTCGGACATGCCGCAGGTGCGCAGCACCCTGCGCCTGATAAACGACTTCCCGCCGAAGCGATGCTCAAGCGCGGGCCGGAGCCCCTCGCTGTACATGGCCCGCATTTCCCGCGGAACGCCGGGAAGAACGGCAAGGAACACCCCCTCTTCATCAATATAAAAACCCGGGGCGGTGCCCGCCGGGTTCTGGAGAAGCCGCGCCCCTGCAGGAATCAGGGCCTGTCTCTCGTTCGGGATGACAACCTCCCTGCCTCTGCCCGCAAGCCGCGCGTGAACCGCCTTGAGCGCGTCCTCGTTCAGAATGAGCCGCTTTTTCGTGATCTTGGCAATGACCTTCCGGGTGATGTCATCTTCCGTCGGCCCGAGTCCGCCGGTAATGATCACGGCATCAACCCGCTCCAGCGCCCGCTTCAGCACTTCTTCCATGTTTTTTTCATCGTCGCCGACAACAGTCTTGAAGGCGGTCTCAAGGCCGACGAGCATCAGTTCCTCGGAAAGGAAGACGGAGTTGGTATCGAGGGAACCGCCGGTCAAGAGTTCAGTTCCCGTAGCTATGATTTCAGCGCGCATAGAAAGTACACCTTCATGCCGAAGCGAATGGTGCAGAGTGCCTAAGTTTTGAGCCCCTTCCTCTCCGCCCTCTGCTCTTTATAATCAATCCCTTCCCTCTTTGAGGCAACAGCTGTCATTGTATCATCGCACTCTTGAGGCCGTCAATGAAAAAGCCCTTAAAGCAGTTCATACACCCATACTTTCCCGTCGCTACGCATTTCCTCGACGCGCTTCACAAGGCGTTTTTTATACAGGTTCAAAAGCCGAGTGCCGCTGGTATTCGCCTCTATTTTTTTCCCGTCCGAAAGCTCTTTCGATGTCGCTTTCTTTTTCTTGACGATGAAGTCGAGCGTGTCCCTGAGATAGTTGTTGAGACTCCCCAGGACAACCCTCCCATTGCTCCTGAGCTCTGCCACCATTGCGAGGTCCTTGCGTTCGATGGCGACCTCGATGTTCTCCTTCTGGTTTTCGTTGAGTCCGGAAAGAAGAAGATACTTGTCTCCGTATTCTCCAGACAGGAGGCGCGACACAAGCTTTGTTACGATCTCGTCTGCGCAAGAATAGTCGATCACCCCGATCTTCGAGAAATCGAGGGCAATGACGGAACCGTCGGGCTCTTTTTCTATGTCCCGCTCGATCCGCTCACGGATCGCCTGCCCCGACGGACGGGTCACGAGGTCCTTCGACCCGTTGCCGAGTTCATCCTTCAGGAGTTTGTAGAGGTTATAGGTGATCATGCCGGGCTCTGTCCTGTTTTGGCTCACTCCACGAGCTGGAGTCCTGATACCAAATTACTTCAATTGATTCAATTGAATCATATTTAACAAGCTTTGTCAAGCGAAATTTTGAGCGAAAAATTCACGCAACCTGGATCCTCGGCTACCTGTCTTGTTCTCCATTGACGGTATCGGATGAAATGATGCTATAGGGGCGAGCGTCATGATTCAGATAATGTCGAGTTTGCCTGAGTTCCGGGAAAAGACGTTCGCGTTCAACCTCTCCCCGTCTGTCCCCTCAGGGGAGGAGATGCGGCGAAATCAGAGTTCCGGCAGGAGAATATTGATTTGTGCTCCGGGGAAAAAGGTGAGATTCCGCTCCTGATCCCGGCCCCGGGACCATGGCGGGATGATGGACAGACGCGCGGTTCCTGAGCGAATCGAGAGCTTGCCGCGCCATTGATCGATAAACCGGCGCACCGACGCGAGGCCGTGCCCCCTTCCCTCGTCTTCATATCGCGAGGCGCCATGGAGCAAAGCCTTTTCAATGGCTTCGAGATCGCTCCGCAGCTTGAACCGGCTGGCCAGGGATTTCCGGAAACCGATCCCTACATCCATGACCGCGATCCTGACCACGTTTTTGTTCATGCTCGAAAACCGGTATTTCTGGATGCCCACGAAGCCCCTGTTTTCGCTGTGTTCAATAATGTTCTGGCAAACCTCGGAAAGGGCAACGATAAAGCTGTTGATCGCCCGTTCATCATAGTGGAGGTGGTTTGCAAGAATGGCCTGCGCACGGTCCCTTACTATCCCGACGATGAGGTGGATGTCATTTGACCGCTCGATGGACGTTATCTCAAGAAGTACGTCCGATCCCTGGTTGCGGCTTTTGTGAGGGATGGGCGTTTGATAGGGCTCTTCCAGGAGGAAGTATCTCCGCGCATGACTGAAGAAGTCCATCCGGTCGAGGTACGTACATACCTCGGCGGAACGCGGGAGCATGACGGTTTTTTTCACGTCTTCGAGCATGCAAAGCTCTCCGATTTCGAGGAGCGCCAGCATGCCGTAGGGATCGATGAAGGAAACGTCGCCGAGGTCGATCTGTTCCGAATTGAGGAAGGTCCGGAGGGTCTTTTCGAATGTTTCTTCGGTTAGCTGGGTCATCGGGAAATGAGAAACGCGGCAAGCTGAAGCGTGATATTCGTATAGATGCCGGCACCGATGTCATCGATCATGATGCCCAGGCCGCCGTTTACCGCCTGCAGGCTGTGGAGGGGCCAGGGCTTCGTGATATCGAACAACCGGAACAGCGCGAAACCTGCGGCAAGATATCCCCACCCCGCCTTCACCATGAACATGGCAATCAGAAAGCCGGCTATCTCGTCGATCACGATGGAAGGGCTGTCCTTCCGGCCGAGTATGATCTCCGCCCTTCCCGCCGCCCACGTCCCGACGAGGCAGACCAGAACGGTTATGGAAATATAGATGAGGGGGCTTGTGTTTCTGATTCCGTACTGGATGAGGGCACCGACGAGCGTTCCGGCGGTTCCCGGCGCGACAGGGAATTTTCCGGCATAGGCGCCCTGGGCGATAAAGAGGATGAGTTCCCGCGCTGGACTGTTCATCATCCTCCCCTGCTGAGGCTCGCCCGGCGCAGAGATCCGGTTACTCAAGCGCCACGCCGCCATTCGCGCCCTGCGGCACGCAGCACCGGATGGCGTCGAACGCCAGCAGGATGCGCTTCTCCCGCTCAAGTTTCTCCGGGGCAAGAGGCTTCACGTCGCGTCCGGCAATCATTGCGATAAGCTGCTCCCTCGTCGGTACCGATTCAAACCCTTCACCGATGACTTTTCCCGTAATCGCATCGAGCACGACGGCGCTCATCGGGTCCATGACCATTGCCACGAGTACGGGCATGCTGTCAAGGACCCGCGCGGCGGCGACCACATGCCGCTCCCGGGACGAGAGGGACCCTGCGGCGCACTTGACCACCATCGCCTTCCTGTTATCCAGGACCACGAGGAAATCCACACCGGATTTCGAAGCTTCCCCGCCGACCGTTACATCGAAGACGACATTTTTCCGGACGTCGGTTGCCGCGTATCCCTTCTCCCCGAAAAGCATACGTTCGGCAAGATGCTTGACCACCGCCGCCATTTCCTCGCCTTCGTCGATTTCCTGCTTAAGGATTGTTAGTATCTTTTTTTCCCGTGCAACGAACTCGTCTTCCATCACAAGCCTTTCTGCCTGCCCCGTTTCCACTTCGAAGATTGTCACAGTCTGATGGTATCCTAAACGTCCTCTGGAACTGTTACCTCTTCCTACCCGATTTCTTTGCCGCGGTCTTTCCGCCTTTTTTGGCCGGTTTTGCCGTCGCTGTTTTTTTCTTCGCCGTTTTCTTCTTCACTGCTTTTTTCGCTACCTTCTTTTTTGGAGCCGGTTTCTTCGCCGCTTTCTTCCCCGTTTTCGCCGCCTTCCTCCCCTGCCGCGGCGCGGACGATGCCCCGGAAGTGACCGTCATGGCCTTGGTCGCAGAAGATGGCGACGTCGATGCCGGGATCTGAAGCGGCCTTGATCGCGATTCAATGAGGGGGTTGCTTTCCAAAAGAAAGCCCAGAATGTCGCGCTCGCGAACCAGGATCCGGTCCTCGCCGGCCACTTTGTAGGCTTGTCCCGCGTGCCGTTCGTAGAGGACCCGATCTCCGGGTTTCACGACCGTCGGTATGAACCGGCGCTTCTTCTTCTCGCCGGGCTTCTTCCGTTGCTTTTCTTCTTCGTAGGCGCCCGGGCCAATGGCTTCAACCACGCCCTCTTCGGGTTTCTCTTTTGCCGTATCGGGAATGTACAATCCGCCGGCAGTCTGCGTTTGTGCTTCGGCCGGCACGATTACAGCCCAGTCATGCAACGGTTTCAGGCTCATAGCTCTCCTCCTGGAAGTTCAACAAAGAATGCTGAATTTTGAGTTATTATACGAAAAATTCGCTCTTCTGTCAAAAGGGTGCTACAGTTAATTTACTTTTTGGCGAGCATCAACGTTCTCCAATCCAACACCCGGCGGAAGATCAGCCTTGACAGCAGTACAGGTAGTATTGTATAAATGATGCCGGTGCCAACTGAACTGTCGTGCGGCCTCAACAGACAAGACCATTTCATCGGGGACCAAGAAAAACCAAGAAGGAGGAACATATATATGAAAAGAACAGTCCTTATCCTGCTAGTGGCATTCTTCACCCTCACTCTGGGAACAATGTTCCATGCCAAATCTGCGAGAGCATATGAATCTGGTACTTATGAACTCGACGCAACGATTGCTCCGGCGTCCGGGCCGGGAGACTATGATGCCGGCTTCGGCGTTACCTTCGGCGGAGGATATACCCTGGCTGAAATCGACAAAAATCTCCAGGCGCGGTTTGATATCTCTGTTTACCGCTTCACCCACGACTTTCCCTGGGGCAGTGGTACCTACGTACGTGTTCCCTTTTTATTAAGTGGCCGTTACTATGTGCCGATCGTGGATAGGCTGAGAGTATTCGGGCAAGCCGGGCTGGAAACAAGTATTGATAATTTTGATAATTCCTCGAATCAGAGACAAAGCGAAGTGAATGTTGGCATTTCGCCCGGAGCGGGCGTCGAATTTTTCGTGACCCCCAAGGTTAGTATTTACGCTCTCGGCCTCGTGCACCTCATTTCGGACAGCTATTTCAGCATGCACTTCGGCGTGGCAGCTCATTTTTAACTCCCACCGTTGGCGGGAGCTCTCAAGAGAAAATGCCCCGGGCAGCTTTCCCGGGGCATGATTCTGCTTGCTTGTTTCGACTGCCGTTCATGACAGGCTTCGCTTTCACTGCCCATATGTTCTGTACGCGTCTCTCAATCTGAAAAGATGCTCTCTGATGTAGGGCTCATTCAGGCGATCACGGTTGTAGAAGACTCGCTCAAGATTGTAGGGAAGCGTCGGATCAACGCCCGTGGACGTCGTGACCACGTTGGACTCGCCGGGCGCCACGATTTTCGTTTCCTGGGCATAACTCCAATCATTATATCCCTCCACCTGCAGAATCCCGGGCTTCATGTCTCGTCTGGGAGTCAGGGGCAGGGCGATCATCACCCCTCCGATCTGCACGTGATCCCCGGAAGCTGTCTGTGAATTCGCATAATACACCGAAATTGCCGTGTCGCCGAAAAACCGCTTCATATCGATGCGGAAACCCTTGTCATTATCGAAGAAACGCCCTACCGTCCCTTCGAGAGAGAGATTGAGCGGACTGAAATAGTACCGGTACGATCCCAGGTATAATTCGCACTTTTGCGGCTGGTCCTGAACGTCATTACTCGTCGCATAGGCTTGTTTGATCGAGAACCGGTGGGTCCCATCTCCGGGCGTCCACATGACTTCATTCAGGGTGCCGTGATAATCAGGCATGATCATTCCGCCGCCGAGGTTCACCATCACGCCGGGAGCGGCTTTGACTGCCTGAAACAGCATCAGCCGGTCAAGTTGGCTGCCCGCCCGGTCATACCTGAATGCCCTGCCGTTGTCAAAGTTTTCACTCCAGGCAAGCGGGATGTCCCAGCGCGCATTCACGACCGCGCCTTTCCAGGCATTGAAAAAATAATCAAGTTTCGCCGAGAGCAAATAATCAAAGGTCCCGACTTCGGTGGCGACCAAGGTTTTCAAGCCCGGGTACACAACGAGGCTCGAGTCGAGCCATGAGGAGTTGGCCGGACCGGCACGGTAGTCCACACCTTCGTCTTTTTCCACATTCTCGGTGATACGCAGGTGGTCGTTCAGCTCCCGGTATTTTCCCGGATCGTGGAGAAATGCCCTGAAATCGCCAAGCGGAGCGCTTAATTCCAGCATTGCAATGCCCTGTTTTTTTACGATCACCCTGAATGTCTCGTAATCTCCGGGCAGGGTATCCGCAACAATGCCGATTACAACACCGAGGCCGTCCAGCTCGTTATAATTGTACCGGTTGTTCTCATACTCCACGACCAGAAGCGCTTCGCCTTTTGTTCCGACCCTGACGTTCTGAAAACCCTCGGCCGTGAGCTTCTCCCGCACACGCTGTAAATCCGCCTCCGCGGCGTGCTCTTTGCCGGTTATCCTCGCAGGGGCCGCGGCAGGTTCCTGGGCCATCTTCTCCGATTCATCCGGCAACGAACCGGCAGATCTCTTCGTCTCCGGGCCCGTTGGCTTCTCTTCGGTATTTTTTTCAGGCAGCGGTGTCCTGTCGAGATGTTCGTTCCCCAGGGGAAACTGGAGGCCGACGCCGAATTGCGTGTTTCCCGGCCGGTAATCGAGGGACGTCTTTGCAGTCACCTGCAGGCGGAGCGGAAATCCGAAGAACTCCGGGGCGACCAGTCTGGCCCCCACATTGGTCTCCTTCGCATCGTTTTCTCCGATCAGGTACAGCCACTCGAATGCCTTAAACTCCGCACCGCCAAAAGCTCCCTTCATCCGGTCCGGCCCCGTTCCCGCGCCGAGGCTGAAGCGGAACCGCCACAACTCTTCCGATGCGACTATGTATTGTGTCTCAAAATGCTTTGATCCGCCTCCCACATCCTGCATGCCGAGCGCTATATCGGGCAGATAAGAGCCTCGGGGAATGAAAGGGACTTTGATTTTGACATTCGCGGAAAGGTCTCGTATATCAGCGGCCGAAACATCGGTCAACCGTCCACCGAACTCCGCAAAGGAAAAAAACCCAACGGACAAGAGGTAATTATCTTCGCGAGTCGCCAGGTCGCGCCATTGAGGCTCTATCTGATTGGAATAGAGCGCATTCACACTCCCTTCATCCGTCACTTCGGCATTCGGGGTGTTCAAAAGGCCGGTGAAACCCTGCAGGGAAATCGCGTTTGCAAAGTCCCCGGCGTTGGCGAATGCGGCATTCATCAGGATGACCAGCCAAAGCGCGATGCAATGAGACACAACTAGGCGCATGAAGGTTTCGTGATATGAGGGAGTTCGAGATATGGATAATTTCATAAACGACACTTTTTGCAAGAGACTCTTTTGACTATGCGGATAACGGCTATAGTATCACAATTCGAAAGATAAGCAATATGAACAAATAAAAAAAGAGGAAGCCAGAAGCCTCCTCTTTTGTTCAAACAATTTGCTCTCAATACGTATTACGGAGTGCCTCCTGAACTGCCTGTACTGCCGGTGGCTGTTACTGTCAAGGTAAAGGCGGGAAGCGGCGCGAAGGTGGCGCCGTTGCTGACGCTAATGACGATACCCGATATGACGCCCACATCCGAAGCTCCGGGAGTTCCACTGAGCGTACCGGTTTGCGGGTTGAACGTCAGCCAGGCCGGGAGTGTTGCCGGTGAAACGGTTGTGATGCTGAACGTCAAGTTATTGGCGTCAGTTCCACCTACGAACGGTGTGAAACTATATGCGTTACCTACGATTGCGGTGGTGCTCGGATTGCCAATAATGTAGAGCGTACTAGTACCGCCGGAGATTATGCCGTTTCCGGAAGAGCCGCAACCGGACAGTGCCACTATCATCATGATGAGACCAATCCCGACAACATGCAAAAAAATCCCGAGTCTTTTTCCCATGGTTTTTTCCCTCTCGTGGTAAAAGATTGGCGATTGTTCTGTCATGGCAGAAATTAACTTAATAAATCTTCGAGGTAGTCCCTTCGATTTTTTGTATTATTTCATGCGTCCAATAGTTTCGTCACGAAAAAGAAATATCTACGTCTTCGGGTTTTTCTTAATGCCCAAACGCCAATTGGACATAGGTGTTTTTAGGGAGGGGCTCAGATTTCGACGGAGAAATAAAATATTTATTAACCGTCGAAGTAATCTCAAAATGTCCGAGTAATTATTCCACCGGCGGGATGATCCCGCTGATCCGTTCCGGGTACAAAACCTGCAGTATGGATGAAATCATCCCATGAGGTACGTTCGAGATCCCTGGGAGGAAAACGTTATAACCACAGCTTGGTAAATAGGCTGATCAGGCGGCTTCGCTTCACCAGTGCCATTGATTGTCTTTTGTCATCTGTACGCCTCCTGCGGCGCCATGCAAGCATGCTTGCCAGCATGCTTAACAGGAGAGTGCCGTAACAGACGGCTATAAAAATTGATAAGGAAGATTTTGCTATCAGGGCCAATGCTGCAATCCCACAGAGGGCCGTGATAATCCAGAGAAGTGACGTCGTTCTGGGGGCGGAAAGACCTTTTCTTACGAGAAGATGATGAATATGTCCTTTATCAGCGCGAAAAGGATTTTTTCGATTCAAAATGCGCAGCACTAGCCGCCGGAGCGTATCAAAGATCGGGACCAGGAGAACCAGAACGGGATACATGGGGCTTACCGATGATGCGGGGCCTTGAGTGAGGAGAATGGATAAGATCGCCAGTGAGAACCCCAGGAACAGGCTTCCTGAATCTCCCATGAAAAGACGCGCCTCGGGAAAATTGAACGGAAGGAAAGCGGCAAGGACGCCGACAAAGGAGAAGGCAATAAGTGCGACTGTGCTGTTGCCAGAATAAATTGCGGCAATCCCGAGAAAAAGAAAACTTAAAAGGGATGCTCCAGCTGCAAGGCCGTTGAGGCCGTCAAAAAGGTTTATGGCGTTCGACACGCCGAGTATGCAAAAATAGGTGAAAGGAATGCTCAACAATCCAAGTTCGATCAGCCCGATATGCCCGTAAGAGCCGATCTGTGTAATAACGGTCCGGGCGCCGAAAATGACGATTGTCGATGCAACGGCAATCCCCCCGAATTTCGCTTTCCATCCCAGGGGTCGGTAATCGTCCAGGAATCCGAAGCCAACCAGCAGAACGGATGCAACCGCGTATGAAACGGATACGCTGTTCAGTGGTATACAATAAAGGATAGCAGGAAGCACCCCTAAGAGAAAAGCGCCGCCTCCCCACTTCGGCGTACTCTTGACGTGAAATCTCCTGTGACCGGGAACATCGACGCAATTGCATTTCTCTGCCATCGAGATGATCACCGGGATGATGGCATAGGTCAAAAGGAAGGAGAATAAACTTATACAAAAAAGTTTCATACACTATCTTTCGTCAAGGCATGATCGCATTTTATGACATTAGGTCTCATCTCAAGTTTGTATGGATCGTTGTCATGATGATAGCCACGGAGAACCGTTCAGACTTGAAGAACACGAAGACTTGATGAGATAAAATAAGTTCGTCTTTATTTTTTTCGATCCTGTAGCCTCGCGGTTAATGCTATCGTCTCGTCCGAAAATTTTAACGACTCTACTCTACCTACTAAGAATTCACCAGACGTATCCTGTTCAAATTGTCACAGAGTTACTCGCGATCGAATAACACGACGTTAGTATAGCGTATTTTTTTTCTTTTTAAAAGGCTTTTTGACAATAATTAAATCAACTATTTCCCATCCTGCTAAACAGAATTTCTGCGGAAGTGCCAACACCATAAACAGTGTTGATGTCTCCTGCGGAATACAATCCCGTGAGTCAACGTTTACTTTTACAATCTCGCGCAATAGTTATGATTTTTTGCGATTGGATAGAGATTCGAGGTAAAGCGCAAGAAAGAACCCTATCAATGAGCTCAATACGCCTGCCACGATCACATTTTGACGTATTTTAGGAGAGGACTTTTTTTCCGCTGGAACGGCCGGATCGATGATCTGTACCGTCGTATTAACAGACTTGTCTTTCATGAATTCGGCGAGAGCGACAACATAATAATTTGCCAGATCGGCGGCAAGTTTAGGATCTTTCCATTCAACGGCAATAGTTATTGTGCCTTCCCTGCTTTTTTTGAAGGTAGTAACTTCTTTCCCGAGTTCTTTGACGGTATCTTCCATGAGCGGCGGCTTCTCCGGATTTTTCCAGGTACCCCTTGCTGCATCCCACTTGTCTTTATTGAATACATGGAGGAGATCAAATTTTCTGATCACCATGTCGGCGATGGTCCGGCTTTTCAGGAAGACGAGGATTTTATCAGCCGGTGTTGTAAACCCGCCTATTGAGCCTGCAAGCGCTCCGGCAAGCGGGCTTGCGGACAAAGCAGCGCCAAGACCTCCGGATTCCGGAGCTATCGCAATGATCATGGCCTCTGATTTATAGTACTTGGGAAGCTGAAAACTGACAATGGCGGTTCCAATAACTGAAACCAAAAACAGGGCGATCAGCAGTATTTTTCTGCGCCAGATGATGTTCCAGTAATCGATCAGATCCGTTTCTTTTTTGCGAGTCGGTTCCCCCATAGATAAAACACCTTCAATAGTTTTTAAAAAAGTATGTGTATCGTAGCGAATATCACCGCGGTCTTGAACAGGACATCGATGATATCTCCCAAGGTTCGCAGGGTTGCGTACCGTTCTATCTTCTGAGGAACGAAGATGGCATCTCCGGCCTGCAGTTTTACGTTTTCGATATTCCCGACGCTAGGGGACTCCTCGCCATAAGCAAAACCGTTTGCCTGAACAATAAACACTTCTTTGGAGTCTGCATTCTTCGTGAATCCGCCGGTCCGTTCGAGATAATCCTTAACCGTCATACCGGGCAAATAGATCTGCGCACCCGGGGTATAGACTTCCCCGAGGATCATTATTTCCTGGGGCTTCTTCGGTATATCCAGTGAATCCCCGTCCTGGAGAAGAAGGTCTTCTTTGGACCCAGCCCACTCGTCGATGTTAGCAGTGATATTAATTGCCACGCGTCCTTGGTTCTGCTCCAACATTGTTTTCAGATTGCTCAGGAGACTTTGGTTCAGCGCGAGTTCTGATTTTGAAATATTGGACTCTTCAGCACTCACGGCCTTTGCAGAGCTGCCTACTGCGGTTATCAACATCTGCTGCTGCATTTTTGTAATGAAGGACTGCGCGTTCTTCGATTCGCTGCTCATGACGCTTTTGCGCCTGAACACCACTCCGTACATGTAGGCCTCGGCAGTGACTCCACCCACCCTGCGCAACAGATCGCTCAGCCGGTCCCCCCTCATGATCTCGTACGTGCCCGGCCGAAGAACCTCTCCGCTTACAGTGACTTTTTCAGCCGCCCGGTACCGGGTGTATACTCTGATCTCGTCCTTGGGCTGGAGCAGAAGATTCTGTGCCATATCACCCTTCATGAGACTGGCGAGGTCAATGGGTATGATCTGGCGATCGGAATACGTGTTGGTCAGACGAATGATTTCTACCCTCGTCAGGTCCGATATGGGAAGGATCCCTCCCTGATCGATGATCTCCTTCAGCCGCAGATCCGGCCGCCATTGAAATTCGCCGGGATGCTGGACCGTGCCGCTCAGCGTCACGGTTTCCCAGACTCTATCATAGACCGGTATAATGTCGATCGTGTCCATGTTCTGGACCTTCTCACGGAAGCTATCCGGAGAAACTGAAGGATTGATCTTAGAATTTTCAAGATTTATGTCAAGAAAAACCTTTCTTTGATTATTCTCATATCGCGTAAGCTGCAGCCTGCCTCCCAGCGCTGTCGGCAAAATACCGCCCGCGGTCTTTATCACATCATCTAGAGTCTCCTGCCCTTTCATCTCATAGATCGCCGGTCTGTATACCGCTCCAGCAACTCCCGCGACCGGTCCAATGAGCGGCACGAAGACCGTATCTTCATTCTGCAGCTTGATATCCTGGCTGCGGTCGCCTTTGAGCAGGAAATCGTAAAGATCTATTGTTTTGACAACTTTGCCGGCACGAAGAACCTGAATCGTCCGCAAAGTCCCGAGTTTCGTCGGTCCCCCGGCGACAAAGAGAGCCCCGTAGACAGTGGTGAGCGAAGAAACCGGATAACTGCCCGGCTTTGTCACCTCACCCACGACATATACCGTAATGGTCTTGAGCGATCCCATGGCAACACTCAAGTTAAAATCATTGTAATACTTCGACAGATGACGCTTTAAGGTCTTTTCCAGTTCCCCAAAACGGACACCTGCGATGGAAATCACGCCGACCTTTGGCAGAGTTATTTCCCCCTCCTTGGTCACCTTAAGATTGTAAATGCCTTCGGTCGTACCCCAAAGCGTCAGCGTGAACTGATCGCCGGGGCCGATGATATAATCTGGTCCGACCGGCATGAACGTAGGAGGTGCGAAGGTCGAAACGGTTTTGTTGAAGAGATCATAGCCAAACTGCTTGAGATTTCCCGGGAGGGTAAGTTCGAATAAGGATGCCTTGGGCGGCTCCACAGCAACAGGAACGGAAGCTGCCCCCACTTGTTCCTGCTGTCCTTTCTGGGAACTCTGATAAATTTTTTTAGCCCCTTCTAAATCTCCACTCTGGATAGCATTTGTAATCGCCTGTACAACCCGCGGGTCGATTTGCTGCATTTCCTGGACAGCATTTCCTGATGTCTCTTGCTGAGCCTCTTGAGCAAGCGCAGATTTCATCGGGAATAGGAGGATCACGCAAAACAGCACGAAAAGGATTTTTTTCATGTAAACCTGTCCCTTAAATAACGTGATTGAAGCTTGTTCGTCTCGATTTGCGAATATTGTTTCTCATATTAAGAAACCTGTTCAGCATCGGAATTACGATGTTAGAAAAATGGAATCGAGACTAATTCAAAACCAAATACTGCCTTTTAGTGAAACCTTCTCTACCGTGTTGGCGAGTATATCAAACAATAATAATATAATCAATTAGATACTTCTTGTCTGTCACATTTGCTTGCAAATCATATAAATAAAAAAACACATGCCTGGTTCATTCACATTCCAAGCCAAGTATTTATCCTCGTCGAAAAAATTGCGGTAATTTGTGCAATATTTTCCACGGAATCGTATAAAACCGCCTTTGCAGAGAGTTGACCGTCCACGCACGATAATCTTCGTATGTCTTGATAAGCAAATTCCACAGGTTTCTGTTGCTCGTTCCTCCCATCCTCATTTTAACAAGAACTTCCGGGATATAGACGGTAGAAATCCTATATCTCTCAAGGAACCTAAGCATTAGTTCATAATCCCCCGCAATCTTGAAATTATCATCAAATACCCCATACTCTTCGTATATCTTTTTTTTCACAAAAAAAGTCGTGTGTGGAGGCGCCCAACCTTTCTGGAATAAGCCGACTTGATAAGGACATGACTGCCAATACCGTATGATTTTACCAGTATCGTCCTTAGCAACATAAACAAGATCGCCGTAACAACTGTCTACACCATGCGATGCCATTTGCATTATAACGGTCTCAATTACCTTATTGTTTGCATAGAAGTCATCGGCATGGAGGAACCCGATTATTTCACCCGAAGCCATATGAATACCCTTGTTCAAGGCGTCATAAATACCCTTATCCGGCTCAGAGATGAATTGTGCGATTTTTGTCTTGTTATTTTTTATGACATCAACCGTCCCATCCTTTGAGCCCCCATCTATCACGATATGTTCTAGATCTGGATATGTCTGATTTGCAATACTATTGATACAATCATGAATCGTCCGGACATTATTTAAGACCGCTGTAATAATAGATATTTTCATGCGCTATGCGTTTACCTTGCCGGTCACTTAACCCTCCAAGCCTAAGGCCACAACCGCCTTTCAATAAACCAGTTTCCGATTACTAGGACGTCCATTTTCGTCCGTAAAAAGCAGTCCAGCGCTTCCTGCGGAGTGCAGACTACGGGTTCGTTCTCATTAAAAGACGTGTTGAGCACAATGGGAATGCCGGATATTTTTTCAAATGCCTTGATCAGATGATAGTAGCGCGAATTCTGCTCCTCGGTAACAGTCTGCAATCGGCCGGAACCATTCACATGGGTAACTGCCGGTATCAATGCGCGCTTCCCTTCCCGGATCTGATAAACTTGCAGCATGAACGGCACATCATAATCAGTCTCGAACCATTCACCTGCGGCCTCGCGGAGTATAGAAGGCGCAAACGGACGGAATGACTCACGCCGCTTGATCTTCCGGTTCAGGATATCCTTCATGTCCGCGCGCCGCGGATCGCAGACGATGGAACGATTGCCGAGCGCACGAGGCCCCCACTCCATTCGCCCCTGAAACCAACCGATGACCTTACCATCTGCGATACGTGCGGCCGTCAAACTGCAAAGCTCTCTCTCATCTTCTATTTTTTCAACCGTGCACTGTTGCCTTTCTAAATCAGAACGTAATTCGTTTAGCGCAGAACCGATTTCGTCATTACTAAACTCCGGGCCAAGATAGGCGTGATTCATCACAAACGAACGCGGGTTGCCCTGCTCCTGGTTCCAGACATAGAATGCAGCACCGATTGCGCCGCCGCCATCACCAGCAGCCGATTGAATATAAAGCTCCTTGAATGGGCTCTTTTCGAATACCTTTCCATTCGCCACCGAATTCATGGCGCACCCGCCGGCCAGACAAAGATATGGCGACTTCGTTTCCTTATAGACATGCTCAAGCAAATGAAAAAACGCCTCTTCGTACATCTCCTGCAGAGATGCGGCCAGACATTTATGATACTGGGTAAGCGGTTCATCCTTGCCGCGCGGCGGCCCCAGCAATTCAGTCAGCTTTGCAGAATATACTGCGCCGATCTTCGGTTCTCCATTATTCCAGACCATGGAGACACCTTCCGAGTGGTGCTGAAAATAATCCAGGTCCAGTTCAAAGTGTCCTTTCGGTTTCAGCTGAACAATCCGCCGCATTTTCTCCATCTCGGTCGGCTTGCCGTACGGAGCCAGGCCCATTACCTTGTATTCATCACCATAATTGGGAAATCCCAGAAACTGGGTCATGGCAAGATAGAACAACCCAAGGGAGTGGGGAAACGTAACCTGGTCACTGACCGTGATTCTGTTGCCATTGCCCATTCCCCACATGGTACTGACAAAATCGCCGAATCCGTCGACAGACACCACTGCGGCAGAGTCGAAAGGCGAAACAAAAAACGAACTGCCCAAGTGAGCACGGTGGTGCTCGATGTTGTGAAAAACAGCTTTGAGTTGCGCAGGTTGCGTTTTGAATTCAGAGCATAAAGCAGTTTTCATATCCGTCACTTTACCAGCATTGGTGATCCGATCTTTTATGGACGCAAGGCTGGGACGCTTGGATACAGCAAACTGCGCCTTTTTCAAGAGATGAGCGCTGGGATTTCGGTTGACGGCAATATGGTCAACCTGATCGATGCTGAGTCCGCTGGCCCGCAGACAGTATTTGATCGCTTCAGTTGGCAGACCCGCCCAGTGCTTGATTCGCCGGAAGCGCTCCTCTTCCGCCGCAGCGATAAGCTTCCCCTGGACGACGAGACAGGCTGACGAGTCGCCGTGGTATGCGTTGAGGCCGAGGATGATCATACGCCCCCTAAAATGTTTATTAAAGGACAATTATATTCGATAAAATCAATAATTAAAAGTTGTATCTTACAAAATAATTTATCTTAACTATCACGGCTCACGAAAACTAAGATTGTGTCATTATTCCGTCTTTACGCAAGCCGGAGGCAGCCCATCACCGAGAACCCACTCGTACACGGATTTCATTTCCTGTGCAACCTTTGGCCAGGAAAACCGATCTTCTATCAGTATTCTCCCGCGTGCACCCATAGCTTGACGAGTTGCATCTGATAGAGAAATGGCTTCACGCAGTGCTATCGCCAGAGGCTCAACTCCGATATCGACCCACCAACCACACCCAAACTCTTCAAGCTCAGGCCATGGTGTGCCTTTCGTGGATATTACCGGGACACCAAAGGCTAAGGCTTCAGCAATGGCAAGCCCAAAATTTTCGCTGTAGGAAGGTAAGATAAAAAGAGCTGCTTGACGAAACAATCTGGATTTTTGTTCATCAAAAGTTGGCCCGACAAACTTAAAGACATCCCGCAACCCCACTTGCTGTAAAGCTCTAATCAACTCCGCTTCATGCCCATCCTCATCTGGCCCGGCAATTATCATGTGCCAACCGGCAGGGCAGACCTGTTTCCATGCTTCGATAAGATTCAATAACCCTTTTTTTCGATGAATTCGAGATAAAAATAGCGCTACGTGCTCGCCGGTAGGAGATGGTAATTTTCTACAATCTACCGGGAGATCAACGCCATTAGGGATTATTGCAATAGGATTTGACAGCCCCAAAGAGCGTAATTCCTCTGCCTCCTGGTTGGATGTCGCGTGTATTACCCGTGCAGCTTGAAGTGATCGTTTTTCATATGCCCACCACAGAGGACGTTTTTTCCAAGCTTTGTGGTTAAATGCCCACGGTTCCAGCATACCACGAGGTGATACAATGAGTGGTGTGTTATGTTCGGCGCAATAGCGATATGCCGCAAGATGAGGATAAAGCCATATCCCGTGCGTATGGACAATATCAGGAGAAAATGTGGAGAATTGTTTGGTAAATTTTGACGAGTAGGAATAAAGCCGAGGGAATTCAGCCGGAAGTGCATTCACCGATATGTGTTGCCAAAAGGAAGCATCAATGGGAGAAGAAGAGTTTTGAACACCGATGACCGCTACGTTAACTCCATTTCGGCCAAGCTCTTGAGATACCCTCGAAACACTGATAAAGGGGCCGCCGGAGGAACGTGAAAGATAGGGGTTGACCTGGAGAACTTTCATTATCAGTAACTATATATAACGGTTGAATACATTTTCAATTTGCTGCGCAAACATATTGCCGGTAAATTCTAAATTGAGATTATTTATGGCGAATGTCCTAGCCTCTTGAGAATACTTAGCTTTATGATTTCTACTCACAAAATCTTCTAAGGCTATCTGAAATGTTTTAGTATCGCGCATCGGCACACTTCTTAAAATAGCTGTTTGTGCGCCTATTCTTTTAAGCTCACGGGAGACTAAACCTTCATACAAGACGACAGGAACACCGCTTGAAAGTGCCTCACATGCTACTGTCCATCCAGCAGGCTGCCATGTGGAGTCAACTAGCCCTGCATACGCCGCTGCATTATGCAATAAAAACCGCATAAATGGATAACTTATGCGTTCTAAAATAATAACACGATCAGATAAATTTTTTTTTGCTATCTCCTGTGTCAGCAAGTCAGTTCTGCTTTTGTCAGAATATTGTGAAATCCGGACCAGCAACATCTCACTTCGCTCAATCATTTTAAGAGCATCACTGTTGATGCGAAGTTCATCTCCGGGCATTATTATAAATGGTTTTCTTAATATTTTGTCTACCATCCTGCGATGGGATACAGGTACACTCTCATAACTTGAAGCCGAACAATAGAATGAGATATCTACGCCACAGCGAAAATTAATCACTGGAATACTGCCTGACAAATCTTCCCTAGCTTTTTCTGCTTGTTCATGTGTCATTACGACAACACCTTTCGCAAACCTGGCAAGTAAACGAGTAGCGATGTCCTTCTTTTTGTTATTGAACGTTGGAAAAGACTTTGGCTTCCAAACATAGCTATTTAATAGTACTCTTCTTTGCGGTCGCGGAAGGAATGGCTGTTTAAGTATTGCCTTTACCGCGAGTCCACCCCAGAAAGAAACGATATCAACACACTTCATCGCAGACATAATGTCCTTGATATGAAATATTTTTTCAAAAGGACCACCTGAGGTGTTCTTGTCAGCGAGACTGCAGACATCAATCGCTGAAATCTTGTGGCCACGATTAATAAACGCGGCTCCAAATGAGTAGGGCAATGGCAGTCGTGGACGATCCAAACTAATTTCTAAAGTTGCTTGCCACTCATAAATATTGTTATTAATCCCAACCAATATATGCATTGTCATAGAAAAAACTCTTTTAAATAGAAAGATAGTCTGCTACACTTTTCCATTAATGCTTTATCGCAATGACAAGTGGATTAGAATAAAACATTGAGGGCCATAGATCGCGAAAAGATCGCGAAAAGCACTAAAGTTTGTATCGGGATCTTTATATTGCTCTATAATAAATCCATAGTCTACAAGTCGTTTTATAAGAATCCCTACTAATTACCTTTGATCTGACATTGTCGGCTGTGCAGTAAATGAATGTCCAGTTATGTAATAAGGTGATCGTGTGATTACTGCTATGGAACAGCACAGCAGAATGCCTGTAGAAAGTTCAAAGACACCAGTAAACCCAGCAAGTAGCCCAAATATTAGTAGCAGAAGTGCTGTGCAATATATAAACAAATGAACTGGTTTCATTGCAATAAACGCCCTAACTGTCAATATAGATAGAACATAAATAAAACCTATGAATGCAATCAGTAGAAAAGATCCCCAAACAAGACCACTCTCGATCCATATCGAATAAATTCCGAACTCACCAGGCTTTCCGGCATTGTCAATGCTGCCTAATCCTTCTCCAAATAAGGTAATATTTTCGGGAATTAGCGAAAGATCTATTGCTTGTTCAATACGATCTTGGACATCATTAGATTCATATGTTTGCACGAGAAAAGTAAGAACAGGAAAAACCTCTGTTTCTTCACGAGGAATAAATGTTTTGCCAAAAAAATAAAACCCTACTACTAAAATAAGTGCAAATGAAACGAATTTTACTAATTTTATATTAATAGTATGTTTGATTGTGGCGGAAATACAACTCAATAAGACTACTATGCTCATGATAGCGAAAACGGAAACAATTATTAAAATCCTCGAGCGAGCACCCGCTATGAAAAGTGCTGCAAACGCTGAAACGAAATTGAATGATATCCAGAGAAAATTACGGAACGAGTTTTCAAATCTCGACAGCAATAATATGAATACAAAGTAAACTTGCATCAATCCCATTGAAGAATAGCGATCAGCGCTGGCAAAAACAGATGGAAACCTTGCAAAAAACGACCCCTCTAGTAAATTCCGATATATAATACCGCTATCGGCGTTATATGTGCTTGATGCAAAGAACTGCGGATCAATAAAGTACTGAGCCAAACCGACTAAATTTACCGGAATCATTAGCCATAAAAAATAATTTCCCAGCCGTGATAATTCAAATTCCGGGCAGTATTCTTGAATTACGACGACATAAAGTAACGGAATGCACATATAGAGCGCATGTGAAAGACCTTCCATAAAAGGGGCGTTAATTGATGTGAAAAGCTGTAACAAATAAATAGAAATGAGGATTTTAACAAAAAAAAGTATTTTCACTCCTTCACGACTGATTGGGATGACTGATGCTTTCTCGTTTCGTATACGATATATCAACAAAAGTATTACAATTGAAATTGAGTAAAGCATAAAGAGGGCGGTTTCTGGAGGGATATAGCGCTTCAGAATGTCTCCATAAAGTGCGAGCAGAACGATTGATAAGTAAATGCCATTCATGGTTTATTGAAGTGCTTTCAGAAAAACTTCTGCAATATGTTCCCAGGTTAAATTTGCACAATAATAATTTCGATTGTATAGGCCGTGCATTTGCCTTAAACTGTTATCAGAAGCCGTTTTGAGAACTACTTCTGCAAAGCGTCTCGGAGAACTTAATTCAACACAACTAACTCCTTGCATGTCCTTCCAAAATGCATCTGTCATGCTTCCCCATGTTCCGACAACAGGCAGCCCATGTTGCATAGCAGCCATCAAGGTTCCTCTTTTTGAGCAGACACCAGCATAATGAGGCATAAGGAAAATATCACTTGCTTGCAGCCATGCAGAAATCGCCTCGGCAGGTATTTTGCCTGGAGATATAACTGGTGCAGTTAAGTGAAACCATTCGCGTGGCACTCCTCCTAGCAACAGCCAATGAAATCGAATTTTACTCTTACTTAATATTGAATCAACTTTTTTTACATGGCTACTCAACCATTTTAGGGACATGCCGCCCCCAAAAAGTACCAGAACAATATCATTTTTGGTTATGTTATTTTCTAGCCGCCACTTTTCCCTGTTAATGGAAATAATGGGGAAATTTGAACCAATTGGAAGCAAGTGGACCTTCGGCTCATTCTCCCAAGATTCAATTTCATTAACTAACGGGTGAGACGCTGAAAAAATATGTACTGACAAATTAGCTAGCAATTTCAGTGATCTTTTCTGTATTGTTCCTTTTATCCAACCCGATGGGTACCACCAAACGCGAAAATACGTCTCATGAACTATTAGTGCTGTTTCCCAATAATTTCTGCATGATGCCCAAAAGTCAATGAGATCAGAATTTTGAAAATCGTCAGTATTTAAATACATTAAAGGGGTATATTGCAGAATTATCAAATCTAATTTTAATTCTTTAAATAAAACAATAAGCCTGCTAAATGTCGCTCGATCCCATTTGTCGTCGATGATATATGTATTTTGTCTTTCTTCTCCTTTGCCAGCAAAGGTATAGACATCATGACCACATTTTTTAAGAGATTCTCCAATTAAAACAGAGTGATCTCCTATTCCACACAACTCTGGTGGAAGCGCTCTCGTAATAATGCCGATTTTTTTTGCGTTATTCATTGCATCGCACGCCAAGTGTAAATAATCTTTACTAATAAGATGCTCTGTATAAAAATAAAGGCAACTGCCGGTAATAAATTTAAAATCAGCGCATCAATGGTTGTATGTATACCAAAAATACTTATAAACATGATTTGACTCACAATACTGACAATGATGTACAAATATTGACCACGCGTTACATTTCTGGCTATAACCATTGTATACATAGTTGTACCCACTAGGGTCAATAATGAACCGAGTATGGCTAAGGGAAGCTCTCTTGTCAGCCCCTTATAATGGCCGCCAAGGATAAACAGCCACCATTCAGGAACCCAATACACAATAATCATGCATAGTAGGCAGAATGCCAACAACATTGAAATCACCAAACTTACACGGTGAACATACAATTCCTTTGTCTCTATTCTTGCAAAATAAGGCTGGATCATGAAGGCATTTAACATCATCAAAAGACTCATTATCTGGCCAAGCCTACTTAGGGCTCCAATCTCGGCAATCGAAGATATTCGTCCATAAAGGCTTAGCAGAAAAACGGATATTTGTCCCTGAAACATGTAATAAATTACCGCTGGCGCGAGTGGCAAGATGAAGAGTCTAAGCTGTCGCGATTGTAATTCATCCGGATGCGCGTTTTCATCTATGAGAGTGGTGCACCTCTTCGATAAAAAATATCGGCCGACAATAACCCCAATTAAATTTACAATGAGGGCTGAAACAGCTGTAGGCCATATAATACATACTGCTAACGCCAATAGCCGAGAAACGGCTTCTGAGGACCCGACTTGAAGAAGACCGTTTGCATCATGATGAACGTTTAAAACTGACTTTTTCAAAGAGACCGGCTGCAGAATCCAACTTGTTAGTATAACCAACGCGACCGTTCCACTCGCGTTAACAAGAGACCATTCATGACCGTACATCATTTTAATTGCAAGGATTAAGATAGCCCCAACTGCAACAGGATACAGCATTCGTCGATATTGAAATGCAACTGCAAGGAGAGCGCCAAGCTTCTGTCGATCGTCTTTTATTCGTGCTCCAAGCGTATTAACAGCATGAGACAATCCAAAGTCCGATCCGATTGTGCCGATAACAAGCAACAGCGAAGCTATAGTATAGAGTGCATATTCACTGACCGGCAAGAACCGGATGATTATCAGCCCGGCTATAAGGTTCATCGCCTGAACAGCACCTTGACCAGCAAGAAATTTGCCAGTCAAGAGTACCCAATAACCTACCCTAGAATCCCATGCCTTTTCATAGGCTGTGGGATCACTTTCCAAGATTACACCCTTAGATCCAGATTCGTTCTGTGTCCTAATATTAAGCCACATGTAAAAAATACCTTATCGGTTCACAATGATTTCTCAATGAAATCGTTGCAAAAATGATTGCCGACCAAATCCTGCCGGACAAAAAACATTATTCCGTTTAGAATCGGAATCTTATCTATACCAACGACCACAAGCGTTGCAAACTAAAAGGTTACGAGTTTCAATCAAAACAAATTATGATCAGTGATTTTTGATATGTATCGTCTCTGCACCCCATATTTTTTTTCAAATCATTGAACAGAATCACAAATTTGCAAACAGCGTCGTACAAACATTGTGTATGAAAATAATTTTAATTCAGCGTGAGAAATTCTCTTCGGACAAGACAGCGACATAAGGATGCATTTCTTTAATCCTTCTCTATCACCGGGATCAACTAATAATCCTAATTTGCCATTCATGACGGCTTCCCGACTGCCGTCTTTTTTACTTGCTATCACCGGGACTCCACATGCCAGTGCTTCCAAGAATACAATACCGAACCCTTCTCCCCGACTCGGCATAACATAAACATCTGAAAGTCTATAATGATCAGCCTTTTCCGCTTCAGTAACAAATCCAGTAAAAACAACCCTGTCATGAATATGTAATGATCGCGCTTTTTGCTCAAGTCGCTCTCGATCTGTGCCATCACCCACAATCATATAGGAGATATTAGGAATTTCATCAATCAATAGGCAAAGAGCATCCATGACTTCATCAAATCCCTTTGCGCGTTCGCTTGAATCTAATCTACCGAATGTCATCAAGACAGTTTTTCCATTTAATCCATAACGATCAAGCAACCGAGTAGATTTTGGCCCTGGACTGAATTGGTTAAGATCAACGCAATTATGGAGAACATACGTTTTTTGCCTATTGAAACCTGACCAGTTAGTAAAGAGATCCCTTGTGTAATCACTGACAGCGATCACGGCATCCGCTTTATGAACATACCTATTAACAATCAAGCTTCTATGCATCTTCCAAGCTTCTCTCCCATGAATAATTAGCATTAGTTTGGATTTAGATATGACTGTAGACAGAAAGGCCACGGGATACAAGTTAATATGCCCACAAATCGTCATATCAAAATTTCGACATCTTATTATCTGCCGAAGAATTGTCACAAAATATTTGAGTTTACTGTTCAGGCCGAGAGTCTCAAAAGTTAACTTTTCTGGAAGTGGTTGTTCTGTCGGGCGTGACATCAACCGAGGAATAGCAATAACCTCAATGATTCCAGGGTCGGAACATAAGGCATTCAGCAAATCGCGGTTGAACTTGGCTATACCTCCATTACCACCGAAAGCATCCGTAACCAAGACAAGAATGCGCTTTTTCGTTCCCCAATATTGCTGATATATGTATTTCGCCCAACCCCTTAACCCACGCTTACTGATAATTTCCTGGTTATTTGACAACCATTCGCGCACAGGAACAATGAATCCTGTCTTCTTCCGCGTCAAGATTTCTCTGGGAAGTGATCGTTCCGGTGTGGAAGCCATAGCCCTTTTATCCGGTTTGTTCTCTGTGCAGAGTAACGGCGTCACGGTCCGCAGGAATTCAATGTCCACGAAAGGCACCCGCAGTTCGATGGAATGAGCCATGCTTGCCCAGTCGCTGTCGCGCAGGAGTTGATTCCGCATATACCATGTCATCTCAAGCGCGGCAACTTTCAGATGTTTGTTATGAATGTTTTCTCCGGTTTGTTCCATACGAGAAATGGTTTGAAGTTCATACAATCCTTCTTTTGCCATGTCCCGATCCAGTGACTTCGTTATCTCCCAGGGCATATACAATCCACGCCTGAGCAGATATGCACCGCCCCAGGTTCCACCGTACTCGAACATACCGGCATACTTTGGCGAGGTGAATCTGTTGAAAATCGGCGAGGTAAACATGCGCATAGCCCTGCCGAATGCAGGGGACCTATTGAATAATTCAAATCCCCGTACCATGCGCGGGATCTGCTGAAAACTTGGATAACTGCCAAACAGCTCGTCGCCACCAAGGCCCGAAAGTGCCACTTTCATCCCCGCCTTTTTAGCTGCAAGACTGACGAAGTAAGTATTCACACCGTCAATAGAAGGCTGATCCATTGCATCCAAAAGCTGTTCCCGTTCGGCGAAATAGTCTTCCTGTGAAACCCATATGGTCTGGTGTTTTGCGCCATACTGTTTTGCAACTCGTTCCGCAAGCGGCGTTTCATCATGTTCAGTGCCCTTGAATTCATTGAACCCAAGCGTGACGGTATTAAGACCACTTACAGCTTCTGCTGCCAAAGCAGTCAGTGTTGTTGAGTCAAGGCCGGATGAGAGAAATACAGCCACGGGTACGTCAGCAATGAGATGATGCAGGACTGTGTCCAAAAGCGCATCCCGAAGCCGCGCATCTAAATCAGCTTGGTCCAGTTTAGGTTCAACGATTGACGCTTTTGCTATCTCATCACTTATGTTGCAGAATGATTTTGATTTCCTGGCGCCGTTGTTATCAATCCAGAGACTGCTTCCTGCGGGCAAAGAGCGAATGCATTTATACAGCGTATAAGGTTCGGGTACGTGGCCCCAAAGAAAAAATCCGACATGGCCGGCCGGCTCAGGCGCAGTGCCTATTGCGTTGCCGGCTAGAAGCGCTTTCACCTGCGATGCGGCACGAAAACTTTTCCCGTCATCAGCGTAATAAAGCGGCTTTATGCCAAAGGGATCGCGAGCGAGGAACAGGCCTTGATTTTTTTGGTCCCAGATCGCAAAAGCGTACATACCGCGAAGCTCGTGGACCATTTCCTGCCCCTTGTCGGCATAGAGATTGAGGAGTACCTCGGTATCACTGGCGGAGCGAAAACAGAAGCCTTTTTTTTCCAAGTCCGAACGAAGTTCACGATAATTATAAATTTCTCCGTTAAAGGTGATAATAAGACTGCCGTCATGATTCAGCATAGGCTGGGATGCATTCTCGGAAAGATCGATGATGGCAAGACGCCGATGACCCAACGCTACGCGATTATCCTTTGAATACCATTCGCCTGAGTCGTCGGGGCCGCGCAGAAGCATTCTGTCGCGAATGCTGATCAACTCACTTCTATCGATGGCAGGCGCCGCCTTATGGTATGAAAATATCGCTACGATGCCACACATTAGCTATCTCCTGAGAATAGACCAATTAAACCATTTTGTATTATACTAACCGAAAATTGCAATGTAAAGGCTTAATGGGCGTAGAAAATATAATCGAGGAGGCATTGTTGTTTGTCAAATTGGGCTTTCTGGGTTCAGCAGTCGGAAAGATATGCGGCGTTCTACTCGAATCTGCATTGACGAAATAAAAACAGCCGGAAAAGGCCATAACCACGAGAGCATCATGTGCGATCTCGGTCGGGGCGGTCGAGTACATCGTGGATGATCGGGAACAAAAAGAGCCTGGACAGCTTCTGTCAGCAGTTCACCGATGAGGAGTTGTTGCAGGCCAGATCGTTCGCCATGAGCATAGGGGCCCCAATAGCGCGGCGATTCGAGTCTACGTCCCTGCTACCGGGCAAAAAATTGTATTCGTCCACTACCACGCATTATCGCAGACACCGAAAGCTGTAAATAAGGTGCGTCGGGGCAAGCACACAGCACTAGCAACGCAAGGTGATTTTCGGTGGTGTGTCAGTTTAAAAAAAAGGTGAACTTTTAGTTGAGTGCTTGACATACATTGTAAAGGAGAAGAAAATATGAACAATATGTTTTCTACTTTTATAAGCTGGTTTTTCTTTATAATGGGAGAAACAATGATATGGCCATTGAAGTCTTACAAGTAAAAGCACAGATTGAGCAAGCACGAGACGAATTACGTAACCGTGGGCTATCATGCATGAGTTCCAAAATAGTACACCTTGCCAATAGACTCGGTTTCCATAGATGGCCTGTTGTCGGAGATGCAACAAAAAGCTGGGATGTGTTAAAATCGGCAACATTTATTGAAAAAAACATCGCTGTAGGTGATCCAATCCTAGACATTGGCTCATTTGCCTCTGAAATATTGTGCATACTCCATCGGCTAGGATATAATAATTTAACTGGGTTGGATTTGAATCCGCAAATCACTCATATGCCTTTCGCGGATTCGATCCGTTATGTAATATCAGATTTTATGCACACACCATTTGAGAACGGTGCTTTTCATGTCATTACTTCGATATCAGTGATTGAGCACGGTTTTAATTGCTTGTCGTTGCTTTCGGAAATATCTCGCCTTCTCCGCCCTGGTGGCTACTTTATCGCCTCTTTTGATTATTGGCCACAAAAAATCGATACAGCTGGAATTAGGCCTTTCGGCATGGATTGGTCTATTTTTTCTGAACAGGACATACACATTTTTTTGCGTCGTGCCGAGGAATATGGCCTCTCCTGTATTGGCGATTCTCATTTCACGGCTTCTGAGCCGACTGTTTCCTGGCAGGGGAAGAGTTACACCTTCGCGTGGCTATCGATGCAAAAGCGAGGATAGCTCGTCATGCTTCACAAACCCAAACGCTGGAGGATTATAGTGGAATCAATGAAAGAAGATACATCTGCCCGATTTAATAAGCCCACAGAACACCTCGCGGGACATGTTCAGAATAAGACATGGCAGCACAATAACCGTATCTGGTGGGAGAGTAATCCAATGCGTTATTACTAGAATGCAAAGAAGTTATTTGTCAATCAATGACCCACGAGTATAGTTTTTTTAATAATGACACAACGGACAGTTTGGGCCCAGCAGAACTTGGATCAATTTTTGATATTTGCGCATTTTTTGTTAAAATGGCTCTGTATTCCTCTCGGTTTGGCAATCCAAATTGATTGTTTGCGTATAAAACTCGTTGGATTTCTTCATCATGCCTTATACGCTCCCATGAATTCGTCTCTGCATTGTACATCTTAATTATTTTAGCTGGATTTCCAGCAACAACAGAAAAAGGGGGGACGTCCTTAAGTACGGTAGTGTTAGCACCTACTACGCTACCCCGTCCTACTGTTACATTTCCCGTAACAACGGCATTAATTCCTAACCAACAATTTTCCTCTATAATTACGCTCCGTCCAAATGTCGCACCTTGCTGCATAATTGGCTGGTTAGGGTCTGAAAAAATATGATCTAAGTCTGAAACATAAACACGAGGTGCAAATAAACAGAAATCACCAATCTCAAAATAACCTCCGGTAGAAAGCATGGATTGTCTGCCAATCAAAACGCAACGACCAATTTTCATGCATGTTTCTATATTATCAGGACTGCTAATGTTAAGCCATACATGATCGCCTACAGTTGTTCCTGTATCAATAAACAAGTTATTTCTTCTACCAGTTATCTGAACACGATGTCCTATGGTCACATCAGCAGCTATCATAATTTTTTGTCCTATCCCAGAGATCGGCAATTCCTGCAAAGTTCATTTCTAACTACATTGGCACGAAGTTCTCGTCTCAAATCTTTAATTTTATCGCCATTCCATATTTCCGATAACGTATTATTATTTACGTTACCCAATACATATTTTTTATCATAATCATTACAACAGGGAACTACGTCTCCATCCCAAGTAATAGACATCTTAAGCCATGGCGTGGAACACGTTGCTGGTTTTGTATTATTTTGTTTCGTTTTATTCTTAACAGGGAGTTTATGAGATTCTATCATGTTAGTAATTTCTTCAACGTCACCATTCCAATCTGTGAATGGCTTTTTGAAAACTTCGTTTATCCCCCTTTGTCGTTTCCAGAAAAAATGCATTTCCTCCATGCTATGCGAATTTTCCGCGAAATCGATCATGCTTATTACTACCCTTACTTTCGACTTGTTGTTCTCTTTTAGTTTTAAAAATCTTAAGATATTCTCTTTTGATTTATTAAAGGCATTTGCTATTCCTCTGATCTTGAAAAATGATTCATCATCATGCCCATCCATTGCAAAATATAACAAGTTTGGTTTCGCTTTAATAAGGCGATCAGCAATATTTTCTGTAAGCATTATTGGGTTAAGGGACAATCCAACTTTAACGCCCCTTGCAGAACAATAACTAATCATTTTGTCAAACTCCGGATGGAGCAAACTTTCCCCGAAATGATGTAGCCAAAGCCCGTTTTTATGTATAAATGGTGGGTTGATCTGGACTATCTCGTCGATAATTTTTTTGAATATCTCCGCATCCATAAAACCCTGCGGACGAGTCATTTTATAGGTGCGTACACACATGATGCATTTCATTGGACATTTATTAGTTAATTCAAGGTTTTCAATAACGAATGGATAGTTAACAACAACTGGTCTCATTCTTATTGCAATATGATAATTCATACTGATGACTTTATTTATAAGCATATAAAAAAATGAATTACTGATATTCATGTGGCACTCTCTCCCGGGGCCCCTGTGGATATTTCGCGAGAAATTGTTGTATCCCTCAAGCCTTGTCCGATTTTATCACTTTTCTTGTTCAGACGCTATCACTTCGTTCTACACCGAAATTCAGGAAACCACGGGAATTTACAAAGCAGCACTACCTGAAAACATAAAGTGATATTCAAAGCCCTTGGACAACTGAGGTCTTTTTTAACTGATAACTTTGATGGACTTGCAGAAAAGTATAAAGCTTGGATAGAGGGGTGTCAGGCATCGGCAAAAATCAAGAGTTATATTATTAATCGTTTTGAACGAGAGATATGGCACTCCTCCCCTCTTTAGATTCACAACAGACCTTGTTGAGCAGCTACAGATTGCCCTTATAAATAAGGGATTGAAGCCTGACAACCCGAACGGCCTCAAACCTACAGCCAACAATAGAATGTTGGGCAATCTCAAGCATATGTTCACCAATGCTGTAGAGTGGGACATAATAGAGACCAATGCTTTGAAGCGTGTGAAGAAGATGAAGTTATTCAAAGAACCGAAACGGTTACGTCTCCTGTCTGTCGACAAAACCCAGGGGCTTTTCAGTGAATGCGATGAACGCCTGAAATCGATTGTCATAACGGTCCTGTATACCGGCGCTTTGTCTCAAATAGGAGAACATAGACTTGTAGCATGGATTTATTCTGCTTAACAAGACAAAGAACTGCGAACGTCGAGAACTACCCATTGATGAAACTGTTAGGGAAATGTTCACACGCTACCCCGGAGTATTGCCAGCGAAATCGACCTTGCAACACTTAAGGAATTATTGGACCACAAAGATATTAAAATGACACTGCGATACACTCACCTTTTATCGGCGCACACGAGGAAGGCTGTAAATGTGTTGGACAAGCTTTTAACGAGGAAGGAATCAAGTGACACAAAACTGGCACATGAAAAAGAAAAGGAGCTAGCCTATGTCGGTTAACTCCTTGGGAAAATTGGGCTGAGCGACGGGGCTTGAACCCGCGGCCACAAGGTATGGCAAGGAAAGCCGATTTCTTACACGCTGTACCCTTCCCTTGCTTTTCCTTACCTTTCGGGTAGCATCGAGGGGCAAGGTTTCCCATACAGTAAACGTTCTTAACCTCTCTCCTGACACAGTCACTGACACACAGGAGATTAATTTAAATGAATTGATGGATATTGCCAAGCTGATATTAGGCGGATAACTGGAAAAATCACCGACAATACTGACGCAAATAGACGAGAGATGGAAGCACTGTTAGAGAAGTGGTAATCAAAAGGCCCTTGGAAAACCGGAGGCTTTGTTTCCTTTAAGACTCGATTCTGATAGAATTTTCAATATGCAGCGGCCACTGAGGTCTAAAAGGAGAAGTGTTGTCCACTGGAGCGCCATGTTAGACTTTTCTGCCTACCATATAAATATCTGAACATAATGACGGTTTAAGCATCAAGGGATAATCCATAATTTTTGTAGCAACCCGTGTAACTGGATTTTTAGAGGAATAACCCAACCAGTTTCTTCCCCTTATTTTGATGGCAGTAAGTCCCATATCACGAGCAATGTATATAAGATCATTTACGTCAGGCTCACGGACATGACCACGAAACTTGTCTGCTTCATACCAATCTTGCATATTACTCCACTTTCCGATACCGAGAAGTGCTGTTAAACGCTTATTCAAATTCTTGGAATTTGGTACGCCTAAGATAAACACACCACCCGGCTTGAGTTTTTCAACAACTTCATGAAAAAGTTTCTTTGGTGAGTGATGCCAATGCTCCATACTATCGAATGTTGTAATAATATCGAAAGCTCCTGCGATGTCACGTATCCCATTCTCGACAACATCGCGTGCGATTACCTCAACACCAAGGCATCTATGTAAATCGAGTATCGAAACCCCAATGCTGTGATTCACGGGGTCGTTAAAATCGTCTACCAATACAGTTCGTTTCAACCCATATGCTGCACAACCAATCGTAAACAACCCTATACCACCTCCAAGATCGCATAACTCCAAGTCACGACAGGGCTTAGGTTTAGCTGCATCTAAGGCAATGCCTATATTAAATGAAATACGTGGAATATCCCGAACTTGTTCATCCACCATGTCTTTAGGATACTGATTTGCGACATTTCTTAATACGTCTAATAAATTGTGGTTATGCATGTTGCCTCCGTATGAAGCACAACCAAGTGATTGAGCAATTAATGACTTAACATTGATAAGAATATTGGTGTCTGAAAAAAGCCTGGCCAGACAATCATACGTGCTCCTTTGTGAAATGGAACAACCCCGTTCCATATCTATTCATTTTGTCATAATCATTGGTCAAATGACGACCATAAATGTACCTTTCCTCGATGAGGCGCATATCGTGAAAAAGCTCCAGAACGTACTCTCGTGTAAATGTCCGGTGCGCATTGAAATAGACCTTGTTAGCCGAATCGACAGGTACCGAAAATAAAAGGTTTCCACCCGGTGACAAGACCCGCTTGAGCTCGGCAACGGCCTTTTCACTTCCCCACGGGTCAATAGGGTCGCCGTATCGTCCAAGGCCAATGTGCTCAGTGACGCATAATGAGGAAAGGCTATCTATAGAATTGTCTTCAAAAGGCAGGTTTAATATTGATCCCCTTATGAAGGACAAATTGTCGAGTTTCAACTCGACAGCTCTTATGTCTATGTATGTTGTCGGGACAAATTGGGATATGATGGCTATTGTCGTTATGGATGATCCGACATCATAGTGATGCGCGGGATTAAGTTGAAATAGTTTTCTAGCGGCCCAGGTGTCTTGGAAAAAATAATGAGTTACTATAGGAAGATAATCTGTTTTATCAGTTAGACATGGGAATAAATTGTGATATGACATTCTAAAATTGTGATTTGTATTTCTGTATTTATAATTAAGATAATTGCTGAAATACCAAGAAAAGTTTCTGATCAATCGTATCGGCTTGAATACGATAAATGACTTTATGGCCAGTATAAGACGATACAGCGTAACAATGAAGTCCGATTTTTTGAATAGTGTTTTTAAACTCGATCTCATTTTTTATGTATAATGTATTGGAAATACTTTCGAATACAAAATGACAGTGATTACGTGGTAATAGTGCTTCTGTATCTTTAATTGTCCTGAACTTTAATTGCGTTTACAAGTAAGCCTTCCTGTTAAGATCCAATTTTACGCTGGTGTCTCTATGTTGTCCACCGCATCATAAACATATTGCCGGTATAGTTCCTTGCCGTCCTCGGATGTCTGCATCGGTGTACGGCCCTGGCAATATCGTCCCTGATTAGTCCGCTGATTGTTGTAGTAATCCATGAACTCGTCAAGATCCGGATGGATCTCCTCGATGGTACGATAGCGCTTCTTTCGAAATGCGACCGCGTAAAACTCATCTTTGATCGTTTGATTGAGCCGCTCGACCGATCCATTGGTCTAAGGTCGGCGCACCCAGATGCGACTATGCTCAATCTCGTTAAGCTGAAGGTAAAGCTCATAAGGATGTGATTCCGGACGACCGCAATATTCCATCCCGTTTTCAGTCAACATTCGGAGCACCCGCACGCTGTGCTCATCAAAAAACGGCAGCGGACGAGTAATTTTATAGGTGCGTATACACATGATGCATTTCATTGGACATTTATTAGTTAATTCAAGTTTTTCAATAACGAATGGATAGTTAACAACAACTGGTCTCATTCTTATTGCAATATGATAATTCATACTGATGACTTTATTTATAAGCATATAAAAAAAT
>Ga0335081_10000986_pt1 | contig 45654 bp, 42 predicted proteins | sample Lox_Sample_35_FD_206713 | JGI IMG/M metagenome (GOLD analysis project Ga0335081, IMG submission 206713) | Soil microbial communities from Loxahatchee National Wildlife Refuge, Florida, United States - Lox_Sample_3.5 | ecosystem: Environmental > Terrestrial > Soil > Wetlands | place: USA... | reverse complement strand
GGCTGGCATCTGACCAAGACCGGAGACCGGTTTGCGGCTCTCCAGCCGCTTTCCATGGCGCTGACGACCCGGTTCGGCTCGGGAACCGCCGATGTTGCCCGCGGGCTGGCACTCCGAATGGACAACGGCACCCAGTATCTTTCGGATCACTTTCAGAATCAGATCAAGTACTGGGGTATTGCGCCGAGCTTCGCGTTCGTGTCGGAGCCGGAGACCAACGGCGTTATAGAGCGGTTCAATCGTACTCTCAAAGAGCAGGTTATCTATGGCCGCCAGTACAGAAACATCGAAGAACTGAGAGTTGCGGTCGCAGACTTCATTGATCGATACAACAAATACTGGATTGTGGAAAAACTCGGGTTCAAAAGTCCGCGGCAGGCATACGATGAGCTTCAGATGAACGCCGCCGCCTAACTATTATCTTGTGTCCAGGGTACCGGGTGCGCTACAGAAGCAAAAGTATGTTTGAGGTCGTGAAAGTGAAAGTCCTTAATTCATGCCCGTTCCAATGCCGTAGGTAAGGATCGCTTAACGTCTTAGCATCGCGGAATACATACGGGTATCAATACGGTGGGGAAGACTGCGGCAGGTTCCTTTTAGCGTTTCATCAACAGGTATCTTCTGCCTCTCATCGTTCTTTATGTCAGGGAGAAGTATAAACCTGTGCTGTAAGTTTATGTTCTCCCACTTGAGATTAAGGATTTCCCCGCCCCTTATGCCTTTGCAGGACCGTTATGACAATCGGCTGCAAGTGAGGTTCACAAACAGATATAAGTCCCTGCGATTGAATAATGTTTTATTTCTTTTTACAAACAACATGAAAGAGCTTCTCTCCAATTGATCCGGGTACAATTGCCTCCCTTTCTGATGAAGGCGGGGAACTATATGATTCTAAAATATTTCCATCACTATCATAATTAATGAACGATAATGTTTTCATTTCGGCGTTTACACAATCAATCTGGTAAAGATATAAACTATAAGAAAAATCTTTTAATTGTTCATAGGATTGTATGTCTTCATACTTCTCTATTCTTGGTTCTGATCTCATCCAGACACGAACATCGCTTTTTGATTTTCTTTGTATCTTAGAGGCATTAAAGAACATAATTTCAAAGTGTCCCGATCCATTTGAGTCTGATAAATATTGCCAATCAGGACCTCTTTTATTTATACCTTTTATTATGTATGAGGCAACACAAAGTTCCTTACAATAATTAAAATCGAATTTATATACAAAATCTTCACATTTTTTACAACCATCAGTAGTTGCTTGTTGAACTTCGACGGGAAATTTTAATAAAGTCCTTGATGTCCAAAAAGGAGAAGACATATAAGACCCTTCTGGGAAATACTAAATTGTCATACATCTTGATAAGTTGCGATCTATCAAAGTTATCTGATAGTGTTGTTAATAAATTGTATGCTTTTTGAAAATCATGATAGATACCTAAAGGTAAACAAAGGCAAAACTCTGCATAATTTCGCATATCACCAAACTCGTATACAGTATAGATAGCTTTTTGGGCTAAACTATATTTTTGCTTGTATGTTTTATTTTCAAGAACTTTTCTGCTCCAGTGTTTTAAATCTATGCCATGAGGTAAAATATTTGATGTCACATTAGAGATACACTCACCTTCTATTCCCGCTTCACCATCTCCAATTTTTTTACAACTTTCAAATGCTTTTATTATCCGATCATGAAAAACTTTATTATCTTTTGCCTCTACAGCTTGAAGCGAGAAACTAGAAGCTTCTGCAGCAAGATGATTTGCAATTTCTTCAACACTAAGTTGTGTGTTTGTTTCGGTACTAGAGATGGTTTTTGTAGAAGAAGTGCAAAATTTAATACAATCTTCCTCTCCAAGGTCGGTTTTTTCGCAATAACTTAAACAATCGTAATCTATTGCAGCATATGTAATACCAGGCAACGAGAGAATGAAAAACACAAATATTATATTTCGCATAAAAACTTTCTCCCTCCATGTTGCCAAGCATTCGAAAACTCCCTAAATTTGACAGCAATTATTATGTATTAATGGCGATGTTTTATTTTATCATATGTCGGTTAATTTATCATACTCGACGAAAAAAGCCTCCTGTTTCCTAATGGCCTATACAACATTCAGATGTGCAGTTCCTAATCCAACTGTTACACCCAAGAAAGCTTACCCAGCCGATTCCGGCGAAGTATTCCATGGGGAATTGCCTCTTCAGGTGACCACATAATACATCCTATCCTGCATTTTTATGATATATTTTCAGTCAATAGCTACATCCTACCTCACATGAAGTTTCCATTTTTAGCAACTCATCAATTTTCAAGCAGAATTCAATAGGGCATGCCCTAAAATACCCTATTTATTATCGATGCTCACTCTCGATTCTTGCTATAATTTAATTATTGAGTTAACAGTATCCATTAATTAATAGCCCCCGATAAAGCCTAACCTTTTGTGAGAAGGGGACGGAAAGCCACGGGTCTTAGAAGAACAAGATGGCCGAGCTGCCGAAGGATGATTCCTTTGGTATGCTCGGCTTTTTTATTTAAAGCAATGATGTACATGCGGAAACCCTCTAATATGCGAAACTCTTCAGGTTTTGTTCCGATAAGCGCAAGACGTCGGTGGATAATCAACTACATAAGAGGAGGCTGCTATGAAACGATTATTCAGCATTTTAATGCTGGTTCTCTCGACGTCTGTGCTGCTTGCCGCCTGCTCTGGAGGTGGGGGCGGCGGTACAAACCTAAACCCTACATATACTGTAACCTATAACGGCAACGGTAATACTGGCGGTAGCGTTCCGCTTGACACAACCAACTATGAGCAGGGGCAGACCATCACGGTGCTTGCCAATACAGGCAACCTCGTAAATACCAACTGCACCTTCGCAGGCTGGAACACGCAGCCTAACGGATCCGGCACGACCTATACGCAGGCGCAGACCTTCACGATGGGTGCGGCAAATGTTACTCTGTACGCGAAGTGGACTGCTAACCCCACATACACCATAACCTATAACGGCAACGGTAATACCGGCGGTAGTGTTCCAATTGATACAACCAACTATGAGCCGGGGCAGACCGTCACGGTGCTTGCCAATACAGGCAACCTCGTAAATACTAACTATACTTTCGCAGGCTGGAACACGCAGGCTAACGGATCCGGCACGACCTATACGCAGACGCAGACCTTTACGATGGGTACCGCAAATGTTACCCTGTACGCGAAGTGGACCGCAAACCCCACATATACTGTAACCTATAACGGCAACGGGAATACCGGCGGCAGCGTTCCAATTGACACAACCAACTATGAGCAGGGGCAGACCGTCACGGTGCTTGCCAATACAGGCAACCTCGTAAAGGGTGGGTACTTCTTCGATGGCTGGAACGCGCTGGCTGATGGAACCGGCACAACCTATGCGCCGGGACAGACCTTTACGATGGGTGTGGCAAATGTTACCCTATACGCGAAGTGGACCGCAAACCCTACATATGCCGTAACCTATAACGGCAACGGGAATACTGGCGGCAGCGTTCCAATAGATACAACCAACTATGAGCAGGGGCAGACCGTCACGGTGCTTGGGAATACAGGCAACCTCGTAAAGGGTGGGTACTTCTTCGATGGCTGGAACGCGCTGGTTGATGGAACCGGCACGACCTATGCGCCGGGACAGACCTTCACGATGGGTGTGGCAAGTGTTACCCTGTACGCGAAGTGGACCGAAAACTTAAGCGCACCCACCGGCGTTACGGCAACAGCAGGGAATCAGCAAAACACGATTGCCTGGCTCCCCGTTACCGGCGCGACGTCGTACAATATCTACTGGTCCACCGCGAGCGGTGTCAACAAGCAGAATGGTATGGAGATTTCGAGTGTACCAAATCCTTTCACACATCTAAATATTACGAACTGGATTACATACTATTATGTTGTCACCGCGATCAATGTGCTGGGAGAGAGTGCGGAGTCACAAGAGGTCCATGCTACACCTCAAGGGATTCCAGGTACTCTGGACACAACCTTTAATGGTCAGGGGTATGTTGAATCAAACATTTCTTCATTAGGAGGATATGGGTCTGGAATCACCATAGATTCGAGCGGAAGGATACTTGTTACAGGGAGTAGTGATAACGCTTCCGGAAATTCTAACATGGTCATCTGTCGGTACAACTCTAATGGCACCCTGGACACAACCTTTAATAACTCGGGCTTTGTTGTCTCCAACGTTGCTGCCGGAGGAAATGGCTATGATGATGGTGGGAATGGAATCACCATAGATTCGAGCGGAAGGATACTTGTTACAGGGTGGAGCAATAACGATGGAGGAGGATTAAGTGACAATATGACAATCTGGCGGTACAACGCCGACGGCACCTTGGACACAACTTTTAGTGGTCAAGGTTATATTGTCTCCAGCAGTACTCCTACAGCGGGATTACGGGGCGATGGAATCACAATAGATTCGAGTGGAAAGATACTTGTTACGGGGTGGTATTATGAAGTGAACAATGGTGGAGATATTGGCATGGTCATCTGGCGGTACAACGCCGACGGGACCTTGGACACGACATTTAATTACCCTTATGGTTATGTTGTCCCAATCAAAGCTGCAACCGGAAGTAAATATGATTATGGGAATGGAATCACCATAGATTCGAGCGGAAGGATACTTGTTACAGGGTATAGTGTTAACGAAGGGTATCCTGGTTATATGGTCATCTGGCGGTACAATGCCGACGGGACCTTGGACACAACCTTTAATAGCCCCTACGGTTATGTTGTTTCAAACGGTGTTGCAGGTGGAACTAGCTATAATCTGGATTATGGGAATGGAATCACGATAGATTCAAACGGAAGGATACTTGTTTCAGGGACTGCGAAAAATTGGGCTACAGAGGTCTCTGATATGGTCATCTGGCGGTACAATGCCAACGGGACCCTGGACACAACTTTTTACGGCCAGGGGTTTGTTGTCACAAATGGTCCTTATGATGGTGGATCTGGAATCACCATTGATTCGAGCGGAAGGATACTTGTTACAGGGAGTAGTAGTAGTAGTGAGTTAACTGGTCCAATAAATTCGGATATGGTCATCTGGCGGTACTTATCTAACGGCACCCTAGACAAAACTTTTAATATCCAGGGTTACGTTGCCACAAGCGGTCCTAATGATTATGGGGAGGGAATTGTCATAGATTCGAACGGAAGGATACTTATTATAGGAACCAATTCAAGCGCCACGGGAATTGAAGAGATGGCCATCTGGCGGTATAATCCTTAGCTTTTTTATGCCGGAAGGTTCATAAGATGTCCTCTGCATCGGACAGTGGAGACCGTTTATGAAACATCCCGTATCTACGTATAGCCACCTGTTGCGTCCCGCGCGTCTGTTCATGTCGGCCGTACTTGTTGCTTTATTAATTGGAGTGGGCTCTGCTGGTGCGACAGATCGGAATTTGCTTGCGGGTCTTGCTACCGTAGATATTACGCCGCCGGTTGGCTGGCGGATGTTCGGTTCCTATCGGGAACAGTTCTCTGGTGGCGTTCACGACCCGCTGTATGCTAAAGCTATTGTGTTGGAGCAGGGAAACGAAAGAGCAGCTTTAGTCATCTGCGATCTCTGCTATATTTCTCGCAGGTTCAGCGAACGCGTCCGGAAGCGGGCAAGTGACCTGACCGGCATTCCAGCCTCAAAAATTGTCGTTTGCGCTACCCACACTCATAGCGGGCCTGATTATGATGGCCTCTTGCGTGAGTTTCGCCACGAGCGAGATGTCCGCGATAGGGGTAGTGATGTGCATGAGCCGATCGATTATTTCCTCCAGCTTTCAGAGCGCAGCGCGCAGGCAGTTGTTGAAGCCAGTAAGCGCGCACGATCTGTTACGCTGCAGGTTGTTTACTCGCAACAACATGACGTTGCTTTCAATCGCCGCTTCACTATGCATGATGGGTCCGTACGTTCTTTTCCTCATAGCAACTCTGCATTTGCCAAGTTCAGATGGCTGGCAAAATCCAAGGTTTCCTGGTTCCTCGCAGCTATGCTTCCAGTCAGTTTTCTTGCGCTACGCTGGTTTACACGTCGTTGGCGAAGGTCGGCGATTGTCGCCGTCGCCGGCGTCGCTCTGATCGGCGTCGTGGCGCTGCTTGCTTTTTGGCAAGGTGCGCGGTTTGCAACCGCGATTCCTTTGGGCATGTCAATTGGCTCCGCTGCCGGGCCGGTTGATCCGGACCTGCCTTTTCTGTTGTTGCGGGATGCCGAAGATGGGCACGCATTGGGTTCGCTCACGGTTTTTGCGATGCACCCGACTACATTCGGACAGCAGCAGTTTAGCGGAGATTACCCCGCCGCCCTTCAAAATCATCTTCGTAGGCAATTTGGTGAACAATTCATTTCTGTTTTTGGTCTTGGAACGGCAGGGGATATTGGACCGCAGGATTTCGCGAAAGGATTGACCTCGCCGGACACTTCTCGTGTTGGTGGCATTCTTGCCGAGACCATATTAAAAAACTTGCAGAAAGCACTGCCTATCGACCATCCGGATCTTTCGGTGCGATCTACGATTGTGGCCGTCCCGTTGCAGGATTTAACCGATGAGCAGATCGTCCGCGCAAAGGAAATTATTAACCATATGGATCTCGGCGCACCCGGCTTGCTGGTCGTCGCTGATGCTTGGAAGGTTTTGAACACCGAGCGATTCAGGAGACGCTTTGGCGCAAGCCTTCCTATGGAGGTCAATGTTATTCGGTTAAGTAACGATACAGCCATTGTTGTCCTTCCGCATGAGGTTTTTGTTGAATTGGGCCTGGCAATCAAAAAACAGTCGCCGTTCAAACACACAATGGTGCTTACCATGGCACACGATACCGATTTCTACATTCCCACGAAGAAAGCCTTCGCCGAGGGAAGCTATGAAATCGTTGCCTCTGTGATTAAACCCGGTGGAGGGGAGATGCTTGTGGACGCGGCCGTGAAACTTCTGAATGAGCTGAAATAAGAGGCTGCTCATGTCAACAGATTGCAAAATGATCGTGGTGTTGACATTCCGGGAAAAATGTACACTTCGAAGCAAGCCACAGTGACTTTTAAATCCTAGACGTTTCCAGTAAATTGCCGCTTTGAGCAGTGTGAAATAAATTGTGAAGTAGAGGTCGGAAACAGGCGGAAAATACGGAAAACGATTCTCACTTCCCATCACAATAAACGTATAAAAAAGCAAAGAAAGGGTAGGACGGGACGGTAAATTGTCCCTTCCTTTCGAAACGCTTTCACCTGCAGGGTTCGCTGGTTCAAACCCAGCATCGCCCACCGTGCAAATCAAGGAGTTAGCGAACATAGTCTGACCCCTTTTCTGTTTCTTGTGAGTAATTGTGCACTTTGCAGCGGGTGTATAGTTCGGTGAGGTGTTCAGAGGTTGTCGTCCTAAGTACGCCAGTTACTACAATACTGTATAAAGCCAGATGAAATTAATGATTAATTGTTTGTACTGTCTGGCAAGGCCTGTGACACTGCCTTCTGGCAAAAGAATCTATGAGAGAACTGTAAAGAAGAAGAAAAAGAGAAATGTAGTTTCGGTGGGTGGAAGCGGCTCAAACACTGAGTGTGTCCTTCCCGTTATTAATCTTTGATCACTCGAAGTAAATCTTGTGATTGTTGAATCCGCTTTAGTAACTCGTGCACATTTGGGGAAAGTACCAATGGACAGCGCAGAACTGCTAAAAGAGGCTTTTTCCGAGGGCTAGAAATTTTGCTCGTTGACTTTGAATCTCAATGGAGCGATCGGCAAAGGCAGTGATCTCGCAAAAAAAGGAGAATTCCGGTTGAAATATATTGTTGTAAATCTTTCCTCTAACTCACAACAGTTACAAATTGAAATTATATAGTACAGCACGGATACTTACTGCGCTTACCCCAAAATACCCCATTATTTTCTTTACAACACAGTCAGTCTGGTACTACAATCATGTCATCTATTCCTAAATCATTTCTAAAAACGAGGATTTTGGAAATGAAGGAGGAATTCATCATGCAATATGAATATAAGAAATTGGGAAATATCGCAATTTGGACAGTATCGATCTGTACGGTTATTACCATTGCGGTTATAATAAGGGGTCATATCAAAGTGACAGCAGAACGCGACAATACATCCGCGGTCGCGGTTATTGAAACATCTAATTCCGAATATGCCGAACCAAAAGAAACGAATGAATATCTGATTTCTGATATTTCTACGGAATGGACCGGCACAAATTCCTTGACAATCAGCTATACCGCAAGCATCCCGTGTCAAAATAATGGGTATGCCACATATGATAAGATGCGCGCAGGCAGTATCCCCATCATGTTTTGTGGGGAGGTCAAAAAATTGTCTGATGATAAAAGCTTCCATTATTCGGTAAACATACCCGCCACTGCCAACGAAGCTTCCCAGTTCTTTCTAGTTTATTGCATTTCAGATGATGATAAGATTGTCGGCAAAAAAAGAATAGTTGTCGCTCCGGCATTGTCAAGAAATAAATAGAGCGTCTTTAGCCAAAAAGCATTTTTTTGAAAATACTATTTTTCAGAATGAGGACTCTGAGAAATGGCACATGGATTGTCATCGTTTGCTCCATACTACCTGGCAATCGGGGAAAGTAGAAGAAGATAACTGATGGAGAATATATCAATTATGTCTTTGTAGGTTACAAGTCTTATTTTTGAAGGTTCAATCTACTGAAACTAACGTGATTGTAGTTGAATCTGACGAAACCCACCAAAAATTTAAGATTCATCCATATAGAAAGCAACTGGGTTTCACCTGGGGTTTTTGATACTTTCATTTAAATCTAAACCAGTGATTCCAGCGAATCCCTTCCACTCGTTCCAATGGAAACCTTCCTGTCAATCCGACAGATCCACAAGCCATACCCATGAACAATATTGACATAGTCTTGTATCAAGCATATATTATTTACAAGATTACCATGAATAATGTGGGTGTTCATTATAATATTGATAACATCGAAAATCCGGTGGTATCCAGGGACTACTCAATAAATTAGGAGCGAACAACGACAATGGACAATATCGTAATCATCGGATCATCAGGGCATGCTAAAGTCATAATTGACATTGTTGAACAGGAAGGCAAATACAAAATTGCTGGGCTTCTGGATCGATAACGCCAGGTAGGTGAGCAGACGCTTGGTTACCAGGTTTTAGGGCAAGAAGAAGATTTGCCGCAATTAGCGGCGAGACACATCCTAAGAGGTGCAATAGTCGCTATCGGAGACAACTTTATCCGCTCAAAGGTGGCTGCTCGCGTGAGGGAAGTCTGCACCGACCTTACCTTCGTTAGTGCAATACACCCCAGGGCATCTATTGCAAGGGATGTGTCCGTTGGGGAAGGCACAGTGGTCATGGCTGGCGCTACCATAAATCCAAGTTGTTCAATAGGTCGGTTTTGCATTTTAAACACTAACTCTTCTCTTGATCACGATTCAATAATGGAAGACTTCTCCAGTCTCGCCCCTTTTGTAACCACCGGGGGGAATTGCCGAATTGGTGGTTACTCTGCCGTCAGTATCGGAGTTGTCCTCATTCATGGAATTTATATTGGTGAACATTCCATCGTAGATGCTGGTTCAACCGTTGTAAAAAATATTGATCCCTTTAAGGTGGCTTACGGAACTCCTGCAAGAGCAATCCGAAGCAGGCAACCTGGAGATAAATACTTGTGAAATCTGCTCTTAGCAATACGTAGCACCGGATGACTATTCCGCTACGCAATAGCCGATCGTGGGTTTTGATGTTTTGTATGTTTCATTCGGGATTTCACAGCAGTTGCGGCTGGCTATGAGCGCATGTTGGCAGGTGAATCATCGTTGCAAATTTCCTTTACAACAACGACAACGATAATACTGTTCACTGCAGTTCATTCATATGAAAAGTCCCTACGTTTTCCCAAGGGTTTTAATAGCTTCATTATCCGGACTAATTTTGAGTGGGCGCCAATTGTTAATACTTCGTTCAAATATCATTGTGCAGCGCGCGTGTCAATAACGGCAGGGGTCGGAGGTTCAAACCCAGCATCACCTACCATAAACACAAAAGGGGCCAACCTTGTCGGGTTAGCCCCTCTTTATATATCACCGCTTTATAACGAGAAGGGTCAGTCGGCCTGCCGCTTTTCCTCTTCTTCCTGCACTGTTTTGCACTCAATGCATAATGTCGTCACGGGCCGCGCCTCAAGACGCTTGATGTTGATCTGGCCACCACAGGATTCGCAAATCCCGTAGTTGCCGCCGTCGATCCGGGAAATGGCCTCATCAATCTTCTTGAGAAGCCTCTGCTCACGACCACGCAGTTTCAGCAGGAAATTATTGTCCAGTTCGGCCACCGCCTGGTCCGTCGGATCGGGAAAGCTTTCTTTTTCCGTGCTGATTTTGTTGTTCAGCGTCTGCTCCGCCTCGGAAAGAAGCTCCTGACGCTGTTTGATGAGCTTCTTCTTGATCACATGCAGCTTTGAATCTGTTACCATCATGATGACCTCGAGATACAGTTTTTTTGGGCTCCTGTAATCGTGCTATGAAAGGACGCCGTTGCCATATAAGCACTCAATTATGGTGTTGTACTATATCAAAAAAAGCAGGATGAGTCAATTACAAATTATCCTGATATCGATCCCGGATTCGCCGATTGACAAGCTCGGTTCTTTATTGATAATATCAAACATGCTGAACGATAAACAAAAAGTCAGCAAGATCATGAAATTGGGGATCGAGCTCTCGGATATCAAGGACGTTGACGTATTGCTGGAACGAATTCTCCATGAAGCACGAAAGCTTGTGAATGCCGATGCCGGTTCCATTTATATAAAGGAAGGCGACAGGCTTAAGTTCAGCTATACCCAGAATGAGACGCAGCAAAAGCGGCTCCCGCCCGGCAAGAAGCTGATCTATTCGATCTTTTCGATACCGATCAATAACCAGACGATCTCGGGATACGTTGCGAACACCGGAGAGTATCTGAACATCCCCGATGCTTATAAACTGCGGGGAGGCCTGCCTTATTCCTTTAACAGGCGCTATGACGATCTCTCGGGATACCGAACCCAGTCTATGCTGACGTTTCCGCTGAAGACGAACCGCGGCGAGACGATCGGCGTGCTCCAGCTCATCAACGGCAAGGACGCCAGAGGCAAGGTTGTTCCTTTCTGGAAAAAAGATGAGCCCTTGATCAAGCATTTCGCCAACATGGCCGCCGTTGCCATTGAACGGGCACAAATGACCCGCGCCATGATACTGCGCACCATCAAGATGGCTGAGCTGCGCGACCCCGACGAGACAGGCGCCCATGTGAACCGCGTGGCTGCCTTTTCCATCACCATTTATGAGGGCTGGGCTGGGAAGCGGGGAATCCTTTCCGATGTCGTTAACAAGAACCGCGATATTCTTCGCATGGCGGCCATGCTTCACGATGTTGGCAAGGTGGCGATTTCGGACTCGATCCTGAAAAAGCCCGCACGGCTCGATGATGACGAGTGGCATGCCATGCAGCAGCATACCATCATGGGCGCGAAGCTTTTTTCAGATCAATATTCAGAGTTCGACGAGGCGGCCCTGATCGTCGCTCTGAACCACCATGAGAAGTGGGATGGGAACGGCTACCCGGGGCATGTCAGTGCCCTTGATGGCAAAGTGATTGCCGGTTATGAAAAAAGCGACGGTACACCGCGGCCCAAGAAGGGCGAGGAGATCCCCGTATTCGGCCGGATCGTGGCTCTTGCCGATGTTTATGATGCTCTTTGCTCGCGGAGAGCTTATAAAGAGCGATGGGATGAATCGCGTGTGCTCGACAAATTGAAGGCAACTTCGGGAACTCACTTCGATCCCGACATGGTCGATACGTTCTTTGCCAGCATCGACACGATCCGCAGCATAGCTGATCGGTACCCCGATCATTAGTGCAGGGTGCATTCCTTGCCGGTCCAGCACTCGTCGAAGAGCCAGAAAGGGGCGCCTGCAGCCTTCCCGGCCGTGACGCTTCATTGCTTACCATGAAGAAGAAAAAAACAGCCGAACAATCAACGCTGGACTTCAAAAACAAACCCTTCCAGGCCCTCAAAAACCTGAAACCGGCTGCAACGTCTGCAGCAACGAGGGAACATCCAAAACGCGAGGAACTGAAGGTGGTCGAAGACGACAGCGAACTCTTCCTCCGGGCCGTTGCAGACGCGCAGAAATTACGGAAAGATAACGCGCCTTCCCGCGAACGCGCGCTGCAACAGCAATCAAGAAATACGGATTTCGCACCGACCACGCAGGACCAGCAACTCTTTCTCCAGGCAATGCGGCAAGGGGGAACCACCCTTATCGATTTTCAGCAGGATACGGATGAATCAGGAGACAGGCGACATCGTTCATCGAGCAGCCGTATGCGGCAGCTGAAGCGCGGGACAATCCGCATCTGCCAGGAACTCGACCTGCACGGACTTCTTCGTGATGAAGCGATCAGCCGGCTTGAACACTTTATCGCGAACGCGTTTAGCCGCGGTATGGAAGCGGTGCTCGTTATTACGGGGAAAGGCATCAATTCACCGGAAGGGCCTGTGCTGCGGGGCGCAGTGGAAGCGTGGCTACGCGGTCAGGGCAAAAAAATAGTTGCCGAATTCTCTCCGGCACCGCGCGATAAAGGCGGCTCAGGGGCGTTTGTGGTGTTTTTAAAAAAGAATATTTAACTATGCCTGCTGCTTCTTTTCCGGCAGACCGAGAATCTTCCTGATCTCCTCACTCTCGATGGTTTCCTTTTCCAGCAGCGCCGATGCAAGTACCTTCAACTTGTCCTGATTGGCAGTCAGCATTTCCTGGACTTTTTTATAAGCGTCATCGACAAATCGTTTTACCTCCTGATCGATCTCGCGGGCTGTGTCCTCGCTGTATTCCTTGGCTCCCGACGGCAAGCCGAGATCAAGAAACATTGGCCGGCGCTCCTTTTCGAAAGTGAGTGGACCGAACTTTTCCGTCATGCCATATTCCGTGACCATGCTTCGCGCGATATCCGCCGCGCGCTGAAGATCGTTCTGAGCGCCGGTGGATACTTCGTGGAAAATAATCTCCTCGGCTACGCGGCCGCCGAGCATGACACAGAGCTTGTCCAGAAGCTCGGTCTTGGTCATCAAATAACGGTCCTCGATTGGAAGTTGGAGCGTATAGCCGAGCGCCGCGATGCCCCGCTGAACGATCGAAACGCGGTGGACCGGGTCCGTGGACGGTAAGAGCTCGGCTACGATGGTATGCCCACATTCGTGGTAGGCAACGGTTTCCTTTTCCTTCTTGTTCATCACCCGCCGCTTTTTCTCGAGTCCGGCCACAATGCGGTCGATCGCCGCCTCAAAATCGGTCATGTCCACTTCGGTCTTGTTCTTGCGGGCAGCAAGAAGCGCGGCCTCGTTCACGATGTTCGCGAGATCCGCTCCCACGAACCCCGGCGTGCGTGCGGCTAGCACGGAGATGTCCACGTCCTTTGAGAGTTTGACGCCCCTGATATGGATCTTCAGGATATCCTCCCGGTCCTTGATGTTCGGCCGGTCCACAAGCACATGCCGGTCGAAGCGCCCGGGCCGGAGCAGCGCCGGGTCGAGAATTTCGGGGCGGTTTGTCGCCGCCATGATAATCACGCCCTTTCGCGGGTCGAAGCCGTCCATCTCGGCCAGAAGCTGGTTAAGGGTCTGCTCGCGCTCTTCATGAGCACCTGCCATGCCGACACCGCGTGCCCGGCCGAGGGCATCGAGCTCGTCGATGAAGATGATGCACGGCGCCTTCTGCACTGCTTGCTGGAATAGATCGCGTACACGGGAGGCGCCCACGCCAACGAACATCTCGACAAACTCTGATCCGCTCATGGAGAAAAAGGGCACTTTTGCCTCCCCGGCAACGGCTTTCGCAAGGAGCGTCTTTCCCGTGCCGGGCGGGCCGACGAGCAGCACACCTTTGGGAATGCGGCCGCCGAGCTTGGTGAATTTCTCGGGATGACGGAGAAACTCGATAATCTCCATAAGCTCGTCTTTTGCCTCATCTACACCGGCAACGTCATTGAACGTGACCTTCACGTCGCTTTCACCGTAGATTTTGGCCCGCGACTTGCCAAAGCTCATAAAGGATTCACCGGGCCCCCCAGCGCTCATCCTTCGGAAAACAAAACTCCAAATCAGCATAAGCACGACAAGGGGGAGTATCCAGGTAAGCAGAAAATCCTTAAACCAGTTATCGGAAACTTCACCACGGTAGGAAACACCGCTTGTTTCAAGGGATTTTACGAGGTCAGGGTCGTCGACGCGCACAACGGTGAACGGTTTACCCTTCTCCTCCTTTCCTTTTTCGGGCACGAGGGTTCCCTTGATCAGATCCCGCGTGATGACGAGGTCAGCTACTTTTTTTTCAGAAAGAAGCGCCTTAAAAGTGCTGTAGGGTATCTCTTCCGTGGGCGTCTCAGAAAAAAGCCGGAAAAGACTGATGAACATGAGCGCCAAAAGCACATAGAACAATATTTGATAACTTTTTTTCATGCCTGGCCTCGCTGACAGACTCAACAATGCGGAATGAAGCGTCACAAACCATTCATCATGATTTGCAAAGCACGATGCGCGATAATCTCTCTCCACCTTAGAATGCCGGTCAACCAGCAGCATTCCCGTACATTAGTGGCTACACGCTGCCTGACACTTCAATGCCAAAGAAAAACCGCGGGACTGCGGAGGGTCTCCGCAGATAGACGAACTTTTCATCCAGAAGCGGATAGCGATACATTATCTCATCGATCGGCCTGATTTTGTTGCCGCCGATTTCGCCGATGATGGCAATCAGTCTGCCCGGCTGGTAAACTGCTGAATCGAGAAACCGGGGAGCGCCTCGAGAAGAAGGAAGAAGGCGGATAAACCTCGCATCCTCCGTTGGTTTATGGCCGCTTTCCCCATCGTCGACCTTGCCTGGCAATCACTCTCGGGCAGGGCTAATCGGACGTCCTGAAGGGTTCTTCAGCGGATCGATCCATTGCGGTTTGTCCCAGGTCTGGCGATCCTGCTCCCAGAGTTTAAGCTCCTTAGCCAGGACGACGGGGTAGGTGAATTCCTTTTCACCGAGGGCCTTGGATCGCGTTCCTTCTATCTCGGCGGCCACGGTAATTTGCCGGTCCGGAGTAAAAATCATGGTATTAAGGTAACCGGGATAAAGAATAAGGAAGATGCCGCCGGTCCTGTCCGTACGCTTCGGTTTGCCCCAGTAGTCAAGAGGTTTCTGGATGACCTCAATCAGGGTACCTTGCTGTGTATTATTGATTTGCGAGATTGTGCCGCCGAGGATGATGATTTTGCCTTTGAAGGTGTCGGGGTCCGTCTGGAGCATTTCGAAGGTGATGGTCTTGTCCGCCTGTGCGGTCATCGACCGGGAAATCGCATAGGCGCAACCCTGGAGAAGCAGCGTGAACAGGTACAGCGCGACGAGTTTTTTCATACTCGGCCACCTCTCTCGGTTCGGCCATGGACAGGAGAAAAAGAAAGGGCGACCGGTTTGCTTTGTCGGCTATTCTCCGGAACGCTGATCCGCTTCCTCGTAAATCTTTTTTCTTACCTTGTCGGGAATTTCAAGGCCGCTCAAATCAAAGTTTCCTAGTTCTCTGGCCAGAAGGTTGAGCTTATCGATATTTTGAAGACGCTTATTGATGATGATCCTCCGGGTTTCCATGACCCTACACGAACCTCCCTTCGACGATTTAAGATCGTCATAGGAAACCTCGATCGAGAGGGCTTTTGCTACTTGTTCAAGATCAACGAGAGAAATTTTCATAATTGTCTTCTAACGCTAATTATAGCAGATTATGGCGTGGAGATGATTGAATCACCCTAAGTGAAAAGAGGCGCCGCAATGAATTGCATTGGAATTTCCGCACGGCGCGGAGCTGATCCACGCCCCCCCGTGACGAAAAGCCGACTATGCTTCTTCCTTGTGAATTTCCAGGATGCTCACCACGGTGATATTAGCATCCTTCAACGCCTTTTGAATGTCCGCGAGTTTGCTGTCCTGAACTTTCAGGATGAAATTCGTTTTCGTTGCCATGATACTGTGTCCTCCCTGTTCGATCTGATGAGTTGCTGTCCGCTAGGTATTAGGTTATAGAGCAAAGCTGAAATAAATTAGCACAAGGCAATAGTCAAGTCAATACCGAAAAGGGGATCTGGCGGATGATGCGTTCTCCGCGGAGAATTGGCCGACGATGCGTCGAAAAGAAGCGAAAGACGCAGCACATCGCCGGCCATGGTAATCACAAAACCGGACTTGCACCCAAAGAACGCGCTTCTCCGCGTCCTGACTGCATGAAAAAAGCATACCTTAAAATTCCAGCAGATAAATGGAAATTTTCTCTTGCTATTTTGCAGGAGAGTGTATATACTTTCTTCGAATCGCGCAACTACCTGCCCAGCGCAGTTAGAAATTTTACTTAATTATCGTAAGGAGGAAAGTTTATGGCAAAAGCCATGACGAAGTCTCAGATTGCAGACCACGTTGCAAAGAAGGCAGACATCAAGAAGAAGCTCGCAGTTCAGATCCTGGAGGACATCGCAGCGCTCGCCTACAAGGAAGCGAAGAATGCCTTCACACTCCCCGGTCTCGGAAAGCTCGTGCTTGTTCAGCGCAAAGCGCGCATGGGCAGGAACCCCCAGACGGGCGAGGCGATCAAGATCCCGGCCAAGAAAGTCGTGAAGTTCCGCGTGGCCAAGGCCGCAAAAGAGGCAATCCTCGGCAAGAAATAGTTTTATGATGTATAACTAAAACAAACAGAAGGCATTCCGGATTTTCGGGATGCCTTTTGTGTCTCTGACGACAACGGAGTCTCTTCCGGTGTATCTCATTTTCGTGCTGAAAGAGCGAAAGTGCGAATGCCGGACACCTTGTACAATGCAAATCATACTCTTCCTTCTTTATCCGCTTGCTTTTTTTTCACCGCGGCTCATTCTGCCCGCGCTTGGGCTTCATGTCCTGCTCATTGCGCGGACCGCGCAGCAGTATGAAAGAATACCGCTCATAGGCATGCGGGACACGCTCGGCTTCCTTGCTTTTGCTATCGGTATAATCTACACTGTTGCAGCATGGCAGCGACGGCGGGATCTGTTCACCTACCTGATCATTCCGTTGATCCTCCTCCTCTTGGGAGCAGGCCTCCTTTCACCGTCGTCCATGCCCGGACCACTGCCGCCGGTGCTCAGGACGGTCTGGTTTGATCTCCATGTTATTCTCTCCTTTGTTTCCTATTCACTCTTCGCTGTCGGCGGCGTCTTCGGCATACTTGCTCTTTCCCGCTATGAGCCATTCGCGGAGGCTAGCCAGTATCGTTGCTTGCTCCTGGGGTATGTGTTGTTTTCCATAGCCATGATCTTCGGCGGGATCTGGGCTTATTATGCCTGGGGCACCTACTGGCTCTGGACGCCGAAGGAGCTCTGGACAACCATCGTCTGGTTTTTCTACAGCTTCTATCTGCATGCGCGGCTCGTTCGGGGATGGCAAGGTACGAAGGTGATATGGATGGGTATCATCGGATTTGCGATCGTGATGTTTACCTACGTGGGCGTGGGGCTTCTGATGAAGAGCTCCCATGAATTCTGAAAACCAGACGCAGATGAACAGGGTGAAAAGCGGCTTCGCAAAGGAGCTGCCTCATCCGATTCTTTCGCCTGGTCTGTGATCGCAAATACATTGGCAATATGAAAAAATTCTTTCTTTCACTCAAGACAACGGTCTGGACGCTCCTCGCGCTGATCTGCATTTTTTTCGTTGGTTCCTACATGATGCCGATGCACCAGGGTATTTTTTCGCCTATGAACGACGATTTGTTATATTCATGGGCTGAAAGAACAGCACTCGGTAATCTCTGCTACACCTGGTGGTTTTTTGCGGCTGTGGCAGGACTCGCGCTGCTCACGATAAACACCTTGATCTGCAGTATTCAGGCGGTAAAAGAAAAGTGGTCGCGTTCAAACGCTCTTTTGCGCATATCGCCGCAGATCATTCACATCGGATTCCTGTTTATCCTGCTCGCTCACCTGCTCGGTGCCGGCTGGGGATACAAGATTTCCGGCGCTTTACCAGAAGGCACAGCCGCGCAGTTGCCTGAAAAGAAGGCGCTCTATCTCCAGGCGGTTCATGCTGATATCGATCCACGGTGGGGCCCGAGGGACTGGTCAGCAGAGGTGACGCTGATCGAGAACGATCATCCAGTGGTCAGCGGGACGCTCGGTCCCAATCGGCCTCTTCTTTACAAAGGCGTCGCTATATATATGAAGAGCTTCGAACTTGAGCCGCAGCCTTACGCAATTCTCCTCGTCGTAAAAGACCCTGGTGCGATCTGGGCGCTTGTCGGCGGAATACTTTTCATGCTGGGCTCCTTCTCGCTTCTTGCGCTCAAGTGGGAAAAGGCGTAAAGTAAACGGGGGTCATGGAGGCCTTCGGATAGAGCCGGACCGGTAAAGATGCTTATCCATCCAGGAGCGGCATTGATGACAAGGTTTCCTCCGTTGAGGTCGGCGACAACAGCGCTGATCCTTGTCTTTGCCTCTCCATGAAAATATTCCAATCATTATGACAGAACGCGTACTTGTAGCGATGAGCGGCGGCGTAGACAGTTCGGTTACCGCCGCACTCCTGCAGCAGCAGGGGAGGCAGGTCGTAGGCATCACGATGAAGCTGACAGCCGGTCTATGCTGCGATATCGGCTCGGCGCAGGGCGTATGCCGGCACCTCAACATACCACACCGCACGATCGATGTGCAGGCGAACTTTTCCCAGGGAATCATCGCTGATTTCATTTCAGAATACCGGCGGGGGCGCACGCCAAACCCCTGCATTCGGTGCAACGACCTCATTAAATTCCATTTTCTGCTTCACTATGCCCGGGCTCACGGTTTTGACTATCTCGCCACCGGTCATTATGCTCGCATTGAACATGACCGGGGCTCTTCCCGTTATTTGTTGAAGAAAGGCGTCGATGAAGGAAAGGACCAGAGCTACTTTCTCTATCGCATGACCCAGGACCAGTTGAAGAGCGTCCTTTTTCCACTTGGCAATAAACGAAAGACAGAGGTCAGGGCGCTTGCCCGTGAGCTTTCGCTCCCTGCCGCGGAGCGGCCCGAAAGCCAGGAAATCTGTTTTGTCCCCGAAAATGATTATCGTGTTTTTCTGAAGCAGCACGCGCCTGATACACTAAACCACGGTGAAATGATTCTGGCCGACGGGACGATCGTCGGAAAGCACGATGGCATCGCGTTTTTTACAGTTGGCCAGCGCAGACATCTTGGTGTCGCAGCCGGCGAACGGCTTTATGTCATCAGGATTGAACCGGAAGGGAACCGCATCGTACTCGGGAATGCTTCCGACCTGCAGACGAGGGATATGACGGTAACGAATGTGAACTTCATCCTCGTCAATGAGCCTCTAACGGCAAGAGACGTTACGGTCAAAATTCGTTACCGTTCGCCTTTTGTTCCGGCACATATAGAGCCCCTTCCTTCCGGCGCAGTTCGGGTCCTCTTCGAACAGCCAGTGAAGGGTGTCTGTCCCGGACAAGCGGCGGTGTTCTATGAGGGCGATACGGTCGTGGGCGGAGGGACCATTGATGCAGCACTGGCCGCTTAAAGATATTGACAAACATCGCAGAGATTCCCTATCATGCAGCGTGGGCGAAACCATATAGCTATAATACTAAAGGGGGAGAAGCATGGGCAAGTATGAGGAGCTATTTTCGAAGAGTATAAAAGACCCCAAGGGTTTCTGGGGCCAGGCTGCCGACGCTATCGGATGGCATAAAAAATGGGATACGGTCCTCGATGAGTCCAATCCGCCGTTCTACCGCTGGTACAAGGGCGGGGAATTGAATACCTGTTACAATGCCATTGACCGGCACGTGGAAAGCGGCCGCGGAGACCAAGTTGCGCTCATCTACGACAGCCCGGTGACGAACACGATCGAGGAGTTCACGTACCGCGAGCTTCTTGAGCAGGTATCGCGTTTTGCTGGCGTGCTTACCACCCTCGGCATCAGGAAGAACGACACGGTCATCATCTACATGCCCATGATCCCCCAAGCGGTGATCGCCATGCTCGCATGTGCGCGGGTGGGGGCGGTCCATTCCGTCGTGTTCGGCGGGTTCGCGCCTCATGAACTTGCCATACGGATCGACGACGCAAAGCCGAAGCTCATTATTTCAGCGTCGGGTGCAGTCGAAGTCAAGCGTCTGATCGAATACAAGCACATGATCGACAAAGCCATCCAGGAAGCAACATACAAGCCGGAGAAATGCATCATCTTTCAGCGCCATTTTGTCAAAGCATCGATGATTCTCGGCCGCGACCTGGACTGGAATGAGCTTATGGCGAGCGTACATCCCGTGGGTTGCACGCCCGTATCAGCCATCGATCCGCTCTACATTCTGTACACATCGGGAACAACAGGCAAGCCCAAAGGGGTGGTGCGCGATAACGGGGGCCATGCGGTTGCGCTCCGATGGAGCATGGAGCACATCTATGGAGTCCAGCCCGGCGATGTATTCTGGGCCGCATCGGATGTGGGGTGGGTCGTAGGCCACTCCTATATCGTATACGGTCCCCTGCTTGCAGGCTGCACAACCATATTATATGAAGGAAAGTCCGTGGGTACACCTGATGCCGGGGCTTTCTGGCGCGTAATTTCGCAGCACAACGTGAAGGTGATGTTCACGGCGCCGACGGCCTTCCGGGCGATTAAAAAAGAGGATCCGAACGGCGAGTTCATCAAGAAATATGATCTGTCAGGATTCTCCGCCCTCTTCCTGGCGGGTGAACGGCTGGATCCCGATACCTACCACTGGGCCCACAAGCTCTTAAAGAAACCCGTTATTGATCACTGGTGGCAGACCGAGAGCGGATGGCCCATCACGGCCAATCCCGTGGGCCTTGAATCATTCCCGGTCAAGCCCGGCTCCTCCACCAAACCCGTGCCGGGGTTCAACGTAAAAATCCTGGATACCGGCGGAAAGGAACTCGGGCCGAAGCAGGAAGGTCTGGTAGCGATTAAGCTTCCTCTTCCTCCGGGAACCCTTCCGACGCTGTGGCAGGCGGACCAGCGGTTCCTCGAATCCTATCTCAAGCCGTTTCCCGGCTACTACTTTACGAGCGATGGCGGCTATATTGATGAGGAAGGATACGTCTTTATCATGGGCCGCGTGGACGACGTGATCAATGTCGCTGGTCACCGGCTGTCAACAGGCGAGATGGAGGAGGTCGTGTCCACGCACAAGGACGTGGCGGAATGCGCAGTCATCGGTGTGCATGACAACCTCAAGGGGCAGCTGCCACTCGGGCTCGTTGTGCTTAAATCCGGTACGGACCGAGAAGTGGAAGACGTGAAAAAAGAGTTGTCTCTAATGGTACGCAACACCATCGGGCCTATTGCCAACTATAGGGAAACGTGTGTGGTCAAGCGGCTGCCGAAGACCCGTTCGGGTAAGATCCTGCGCGGCACGATGCGGAAGATCGCCGACGGCGAACAGTATGTCGTACCTTCAACGATCGATGATCCCGCAACACTGGGCGAGATCGAGGCGGCGCTGAAGGAAGTCGGGTATGCCGGAAAGCAGGCAAAATAGAATGCCTTATTAACCATAGAGGAACACGGTAATGGAGCTATTTTCCCGGACGTAGTTTGCGTGCATAAGAATAATTGTTTTTGGGCCTGGCGCTCTAAGTCCTTTGTGTTTGTCCGGGTGCATCCGTGGTTTCAATCGCCGTTCCATATCATTGTTTAGTTGACAAGTCAGCGGCTTGGCATTAAAATTCCCTCCGTTCTGCAAGTCCCGATACCCTGATCCCAAGGAGAAAAATCGTGGTTATTACTGTAAAAGGCCCCATCGTGGAGATGGACGGCGATGAGATGACGCGGATCATCTGGAAGATGATCAAGGAAAAACTACTTTTTCCCCATCTTCGCATGGACTTGAAATATTATGACCTTGGGGTCAAACATCGGGACGAGACCGACGACCGGGTGACAACAGATGCGGCGAAGGCGGTAAAAGAGTGCGGAGTAGGGGTGAAGTGCGCGACCATCACGCCCAATGCGGCGCGCGTCAAGGAATACGGGCTCAAGCAGGCCTGGAAAAGCCCGAACGGCACGATCCGGTCAATCCTCGACGGCACGGTCTTCCGCAAGCCCATCATCGTGAAGAACATCCCGCCGGCAGTGCGAAGCTGGAAGAAGCCCATCAGCATCGGCAGGCATGCCTACGGCGACATTTATAAATCGGTGGAGTTCAAGGTGCAAGGAGCGGGAAGGGCTGAGCTTGTTTTCACCCCCGCTTCAGGCGAGCGGGTATCCCTGCTGATCCATGAGTTCAAGGGGCCCGGGGTAGTCATGGGCCTACATAATACGGAGAAATCGATCCGGAGTTTTGCAAAGTCCTGTCTCAACTATGCACTCGGTGAAAAGACCGATGTGTGGTTCGGCGCGAAAGACACCATATCCAAAACCTATCATGGCTTTTTTAAAGACATCTTCGACCAGGAAGCTGAGGCCCGCAAGCCGGACTTCGAAAAACAAGGAATCAGATACCGCTATATGCTGATCGACGATGCGGTGGCGCAGATCATGAAGGCGGAAGGCGGCATGCTCTGGGCCTGCATGAACTACGACGGCGACGTAATGAGTGACATGGTTGCGTCCGGCTTCGGCAGCCTGGGCCTCATGACGTCGGTGCTCGTCTCGCCAGAGGGCAAGTATGTCTATGAAGCCGCCCATGGCACTGTTATGCGCCACTACTACGAACACCTCAAGGGAAATCCCACATCGACCAACTCCGTCGCATCGATCTTCGCCTGGACCGGCGCGCTTGCGCGACGCGGCGAGATGGATGGAACGCCGGAGGTTGCAGCCTTTGCGCGCAAACTCGAGGAGACCGTCATCATGACCATTGAAGGCGGCGTGATGACCAAGGACCTCGCGTCCATCGCGGAGCCGAAACCAGCGAAATTCGCCTTCACCGAAGACTTTATCGATGCAGTGGCACAGGAGCTCTAGGAAGTTTTGCCCCTTGGAAGACAGGCGGAACAGCAATAATTATAATTTGATGAGTTGTCTTTAAGAGAATGGATAGAGGTGTTTGTCCATTTCTGAAATTTGAGGGAGGAATACAGAATGTTAAAGAGAGTCAAAAATAAACTCTATCCTGTTAATACTGTCCTTCGTGGTGCTTCGCATCCAGGGGGTAGGAAGCGCGGGCAAGAATTCAATGTCAAAAATCTTGTATCAATAGCGTGAGCATAGGCGCAAATGCCTTATCGCCTCATGGTTTCGAGAATAATGATTAGGGCCCGCCCGATCCGCCCGATCCGGTGATGGGTCCAAAGGACGCGCTAATCGTCTGGTTTGGTGGAATCACTTGGTTGAATGTATAAGAGGTTACCAATCCGACATGCACGCCATTAACTTGAACATCGTAAACAGTGTAGCCCTGCTTGGCTGTTATTGTGAAAGTTTGGCTTCCGTAGTAGTTCACCTTAACGGCTCCGGAGGGTGTGATGGTTCCATTTGGGCCTGCTGTCGCAGTGATGGTGGAAATGACCGATGTCGTTCCTGTACTAAAGCTAGAGGCGTAGGGAGTTCCCATGGCAACGCCCGTAGAGCTTTCGACACTGCCGCTGATTGAAAGGGAATAAAGTGTATTATCGGACAGAGGTGACATCGGTGTAAAGACGACCGTATTGCCTAAACAGTCAACCGATCCGGGGGCATTACCGCCTCCCGGATAGGAAAGACTTATCGTTGCCGTGTTGGTACTTGAGGAATTCATGTCCTTGTTAAATACTATCGACACAGAAGTATTGATCGGGACAAGTGATGTGTTCAAATTGGGATAGATCTGGACCACACTAGGTGGTATTGTGTCGGCAGATGGAAGCGGCCCTTTCTGACCACAGCTCGCAGCCATCAGGAAGAAGGCAATTACAATTGTCGTGTTGAGTAATAGTTTCTTTTTCTTCATTGAACTCTGCCCTCGATTCGAGAATAGATCATACATTAAAACAAATTAATAGTCCACAGCAAATTTTTCCCGTTCGGCTTGTCCGATCTAAATAAGAGGCTGTATTTTAGGTTACAGCGAGGTTCGTTCGGAATCGTCGAAAAAGATGATAAAAGCTTGCAGATGCTCATCATGAGCTGTAAGAAAACCCGAAGCCAGACGGATCACTTCGCAGCCTCCTGATGTTCTCCGCGTTCGATCGATTCAAAAGTGGCATTAAAATACAGACCCTAAATTATCTTTATTGAAATTTGTTAATAGAACGAAGATAATTTGCAGTGAATATGAAATCGTCCTTATAATCCCACTTGCTGTCACTGCTCACAGGCATGGCGGTCGTTTTGACTATCTTCTGATTTTTTAGAAACTGGTCAAAATCATTTTTGGTTATTTTTCCTGATTTGTCTTTTTGTAAGTTGACCTTGGGCGCGACCGTAATAGGATATATCATTCGAAGCTTGTTTTGAGAAATCGTGATGCTTGCCTCATATGCCCCTTTGTTCGGCAACAAACTGGCGATCCAGGTGTTGCTGTTGTCCGGATCTTTTTTCAAAGACAACAGTTTAGCTTCCGTGATGGTTAAATCAGAGGATATCAGGTTCCCCGGAGGAGCAATGAAAGTTACAGTTACTATTGTTTTGCCGTCTGAAAAGGCAACACTTGGATTCTGACGAAACCCGAACAAACTTTCCTGTTCAAAAAGTGAGATAAAAGCATCAGCTGATCGCTCTCCTTTGTATTCGCGAAAACGATCTAGTATGCTTTCGTGCACATATATCGACGGTGTCTGCGTATTTAAGGGTGTTTTGTGCTCACCGGCTCCCAACGAACTATTGTCACTTCGTGCTATCGTAACTGTTTGACTCTCGCTGTTCACTGATGTGTCTGATGTGGATTGCTGTCCCTCATCGCCAGTCTTGGAATCGCCAGGTGAGCTAGAATTATTTTTCACAGATTCAGTCGGCTGCCCAGCTATTATAATGGATGGCGCTATACTTGACGGCGTGGTAGGTATGCTTGTACCAGTTGCAGTTGGTTGCAATGTCGAATCTACCGGTGCGTTTTGAGGATGGGAGATCGTTGAGCTATCGGCAATTAAGTCGGTCGGATTGATAATCTGCGTCTGAGCTGTCAGGGGAGATCCGGTGGCATTTGCAAGTCGAGCCGTCAATTGACTTATCTTTCCAGGAGAGGAGTCTATTGTATCAAAATTTAACGTGGCAATCACACCGCTACCATTGATTGGTGCAATTCGAATAATGACAATCCGCACGGTTCCAGGAATATTTGGGTTAATTGCCGTCATCGCGCCGGCAATAAGTGGTCCTTCTACAACCTGAGGATTCGTAAGTGTCGTGGTATCGTACATAATGGTAATATCTAGTGCGGATGCATTTTCAACCGGTAATCCTTGGAGTGCATAAACACCATCTCCGGCAGGCGATATTGTGATCGTAGAGACGGCAAAGACCTGCTTAGGCAAAAAAAACGTAAAAAACAATGTAGCCGTAATAACGGTACCGATAAGTATAGCTGAATCTTTTTTCATAATATACACCTCTAGCAATGCTAACTTTATCAGTTAGCGTGAGATGAGAAATCAACTCGACACTCGAAAATTGGAAGCATCAATGCCTCTCGCGGTAGAAAGTGAAGGCACCGTTACATCCGATGGCCGCGGATGGTTGCCTAATACTATGGTGCAGGTGACTTACTGAATTCTCTGCCATGAAAGCCCAAGCAATGAACCAGAATAACTGCTTTTTTAACCAGGCACGGTATTAGTTGCTTCCGTACAAATGGCTGTTCTAAATATCCATTAGCAATTCAAGTTGCTATGACCACTCCGCTGTCAGGGATCATCGTTGATGGATAACTCCTGTCCGGAGATTCCATGATAGTTACTTCTGCACATAGTGTAACTTTAACATCATAACCGTTGATCAGAATATCAGCTGGCATCGTATCAGTAACCTCTGTCGCAAGCGTTCTGGTAGCGGTTGCTTACTGTGATGTTGTTGGTACAGGAATTCCACGACCCTGAACCCCCCTTATTGTACCAGCAGGAAAGTTAAATTTTTGGGTTGGATTGCCTATACGGACGGGGGACAGTAACCCAGAGTGCTGTTCCGGCAAAAATAATTTTACTCCCGCCTCCACATTTCAAGCAAGACCTTTGCCTCAGTTAATATTGTGAAGATCTCCCGGTTCAGAAGTTCATCCTTCATTTTCTTTCCATTGAAAAATTTGATATAGCCGTTCTCCCCGTGCTGCCAGGCTGAACGAAGAAAGTTTTTAATTTCGGTTTTTGCCCCCACCCCTCCTGAACTCCTTTTGCCATAGAATCAGTGTCGTTATCTAAACACGAGTCACCAATAAAAATTTCTCATCAAATGTAACAGATATGATATCCTTTACTTAAATGTTTGGTGCCATGCCTGATAGTCTGCGATGAAATATCAATGTTAACAGTATGCTGAGGTTTCGCAAGGATGTTTGAGGAGCATAAGTCGAATCGCTGCTTAACCTGAGCATATATATTATAGAACAAATTCTCCTCCCCAGGTGCGATATCGGGGACGGGATTGGTTCCGTTTCCGTGTTTGAGTACGGCCACCTCTGCAATTCTGAACAGCAGGTCACCACAATTTCAGCATGTTTATGGAATAATAAAGCAAGAAACGTACTCAATTTTAGAAACATGTTAAATGTTATTGACTTCAAAAGAAAAAAAGCGATTTTTCGATTCTGAGACTCATCATAATTGTAAATATTATTTTAAATCTGTAAATATCAAAAAAATTTAACAAGCAGTTAATAAAGATTTATTGGGTGTAAAAATTAATCATTAATAAATACAATTATTGCTGATTCTGAATTCCGGAGTGCACGTGCCAGGAGTTTGTTGGATTTATTGAATAAGTCACTGATTTAATGTGAAGGAATCATTGACCAATATCATAAAGATAATTTAATACATAAGTTGATTCTTTTAGATACATAAAATATATAGAATTCATAATATTTATAATTAGTTAGACATATTGTTTCCATTGGATACAATATGGATTTTCAGTTTTCGTGAAAATGTGTTTCTTTTAGATACATATTTTTAATCAAACTGATTTTATGGTCGGTTTTTCAAGAAAATAAGATAATTTTAAAAGGCATAATCATTGCATCTTTAAATAATTATGCGAATATCTAAGAAAAAAATACTTATTATCGACGAAGCTGGTTTCTCGAGAATCTGTTCTGCAATACTAGAAAATGAGGGATTCGGAACAAATATAATTCCCGATATCCATCAATTTGACCAAGGGGTTGATTTTAGTGACATTGGGCTTGTAATTACAAGTTTTCCTTACGGTGCATCTATGCTTGACAAGTTGAAAAAATGGAAAATTCCCACGATTATTTTATCAGATCATATGAGCCTAGAATTGATGGCGACGCTCGATCATTTTGATAAGTCGCTTTCATTCTGCATGCTTAAACCTCTCGATTATCAAAAGTTCAGATCCCTGGTGAGTGAGACGATGAATAAATCAGAACAGCACGTTTAATTGTAATATGCGTCAAATTGCCAATAGATTAAAGATTAATTTTAAGAACCAGTAAAATAGACATTATATTTACAGCTTACAAATGGCTTGGATCTAAAATAGAATAAAAGGAATGTAATTATGTATGAAGCATTTTTTCATTTGAAATTAAAGCCTTTTGAACTGGTTCCAAACCCTGCTTTTCTTTATTTAAGTAAAACGCATAAAAAAGCGATTAATTATCTTCAATACGGCATACGAGAGCGTACCGGGTTTATACTGCTGACCGGAGAAGTCGGATCGGGCAAGACCACACTCATCAGCGACCTGACTAGACAACTCGCGCATAATGTAACGCTTGCCAAGATATTTAATACTAAAGTCAGTTCTGAGCAGCTTTTGGCTATGATCAACGATGACTTCGGTCTCGATGTCAAGGGTAAAGACAAAATTATGCTATTGAAAGACCTCAACGCATTCCTGATCGAGCAACATTCACGGCGACGCAACACAGTGCTCATCATTGATGAAGCCCAGAACCTCAAATCCGACCTCCTGGAAGAGATTCGGATGCTGTCGAACCTGGAAACCAATACGTCGAAGCTCCTTCAGATAGTCCTTGTCGGGCAACCTGAACTGCGAGAGATCCTCTCCGCCCCAAGCCTGAGACAGCTTCGGCAGCGGATCGGCATCAGCTGCAGCATCGAGCCTCTCGATAGGGACGACACCCTTAATTACATCCAGCATCGGTTAGAGGTCGCTGGCGACAGAGATGCGGTTACATTTGAAAACGGAAGCATTGATGCCATCCATGAATACTGCAAAGGAATACCGAGACTAATTAATATTCTGTGCGATTTCCTCCTGCTTGCGGCATTTAATGAAGAAACGAGGAACGTGGACTCCTCAATGGTGGACGAAATCGCGAATGATCTCGAATTCGAAAAGCTTTACTGGGGTGGAAAGGCTACGGCGCCGAAGACGAACGTCAATCATGCCGCACTCTTGAACGCACTGGGAATACCGGAACATAAGCAATGAGCAGGGCTATCGGCAGGTTTGGCGGCGACCCGTAGCGATGGAACGAAGCAGCGAAGACGGAACGAAGGCAGTAAACGATGATGAGGGAGTGTGACGTGGTCGAGACTGCAGTTCATCCCATGACCCGAGCGGCTGGCGAAGACGGTGGGCGGGCGGCGGAAGCGGACAGAGTGCTGAACTGGTACGCTGTCCATGTAAAATCGAGGCATGAATTTGTAGCCGCCAGCGAACTTGTGCGGAAAGGGATAGAGATCTTTGTGCCATCCGTCAAGAAGCAGAGGCAATGGAAAGACAGAAAAAAACTCATTGAGTTTCCGCTGTTTCCGGGATATGCCTTTGTCCGGGTGCCCGCTTATCCCGGGGCCTTCGTTGAAGTTCTCAAAACGCGGGGTATCGCGGGTTTCGTCACTCTTGAACCAGGTTCACCCGCGCGGGTAGATTCCAATGAGATTGATTCACTGCGGCTCCTGGTCGGGAGCGGCATGGATATTGATGTCTATCCCCAGCTGAGAGAAGGAACGAGAGTCCGCATTACCAAGGGACCCCTGACAAACGCAGAAGGCGTTTTGATCAGGAAAATAGACGAGTTTGTGTTTATCGTTAATGTAGATATTCTCGGAAGAAGCGTTGCGGTGAAAATTGCGCCGCATGATGTCAATGCCGTCTAAACAGCGGCCATAGATTTAGATCGAACAGCGCAGGTGTGCAGGCTTCGGTGGTTGTACCTTTGGAAATTCTGCGCATGAGAATAAAGAAGATCCTTGTCAGTTAATTGCGTATGTAACTGAGAGGGCGGAGCATTGTAAGCGTTATCACGCTATATGTCATCCTTGCGAAGGCATCTCTATCGATGATTCGAGTCGGGATACTACAGCGTTCAGATGCGTGCTTAGGCAGGAGAAGAGGTGCGAGAGGCGAAAACATGAAAAAGAGTATATATCTATTTATCATTCTTATCCTCCTGCTCGCGGTATTCAGCGCTGCATACGCTGAAGAATATGTTATCGGAGACGAGGACATGCTCCAAATATCCGTCTGGGGAAATCCCGAGCTGAGCGTGACTGTTCCGGTGCGTCCTGACGGGATGATCTCCATTCCGCTCGCGGGAGATGTGAAAGCTTCCGGACTTACTCCTCAGGACCTCAAGAAGGCCCTGGAAAAAGATCTCGCCCGGTTTATTAAAACGCCGGTCGTCACCGTCATGGTCACGGCGATAAACAGTTTCAAGGTCTATGTTTTCGGAGGTGGCATCTCTGGGGCGCAGTCCACAGGCGCGCAGTCTACAGGCGCGCAGTCGGCGGCATCGGGCCAGATAACGTTGCGAAGAAACACGACATTGTTGCAGCTTCTTACGATGTTCGGCTCCTTGAGCGATGTTAATTTTGCCGAAGCCTATCTGATGAGAAACGGAAGCAAGCTGAAAGTCGATTTTGAGCAGTTGGTGGCGAAGGGGGATGTTTCAAAAGACGTCGAGCTCGAAGCGAACGACCTCATCTACCTGCCGGGCGGTCTCAGCAGCCGAATCCGGGTCATCGGTGCCGTGAAGACGCCGAGCCTTATACCCTACTTCGAAGGAATAACCGCACTCGATGCCGTGTTGAGCGCCGGAGGATTTACGGACTTCGCCAGCACAAATGACGTATTGATTGTAAGAAGGGAAGGGAGTGTGGTGACGAATATCGAAGTCAAATTGAGGGATGTCATGAACGGGAACCTCAAGAAAAACGTCACCTTGAAACCCGGCGATATTGTTACGGTGAAGAGCAGCATCTTCTAGGGAGGCACAACTTGCAAGACGAAAAATCGCCTACTTTTGATATCGATAAATATGTCGGGATTATCCGGAAGAGGAGATATCTGGTTCTTTCGGTCGCCCTTGGAGTTCTCTCTCTGCTTACGTGGGGGAGCTTTATATGGCCAAAAACCTATGAGGCAAGCTCCACAGTGATGATGGAAAAGAGCGGGCTCGTTAACCCATTGAATGACACGCCTACCCATGATGAAGACAGGTTGCGGCATGTCCAAAATACCATCACGAGCAGGAGTATCATCGAACAGGTTATAAAAAAAATCGGCCTCGATAAATCCATAAAAAATGATGCTCAATTCGACGGCTTAATAGCGAAGATTCAAAAAAACCTCAAAGTCACCATTGGAGGACTCGGACCGCGGCCGGATCAGGATTTATTCACCATTGCGTATCGCGGAAGGGATCCAAAAATTGTCATGAAGTTCGTCGATACGCTTGTGAAAGAATTGATCAGTGAAAGTGCCGGACTTGAACGGTCGGAAGCAATCGGGTCGTACAATTTCGTAGACGAGCAATTGTCTGTCTACAAGAAAAAGCTTGAGGATTCGGATAAGGCACTCCGGGAATTTCGAGAAAAGAACCCGGAAATGGTCCCGCAAAATGAAAGCACGATCGTGGGTCGAATAGAAAACTACCAGACCGCTGAGATAGACACCACAATTAAGTTGAAAGAGCTCCAGAGAAAACAGGAAAACCTTCAAAAGCAGCTTTCTGGCGAAAAAGAACTGACAACAGCATACATATCGAGTGACGGCTCCCCGATGAGCCGGCTGAACCATCTCAATAACGAGCTCATGATTTTGTTGAGCAAATATACTGAGGATTACCCCGAAGTGATCAAGGTGAAGAGCGAAATAGAGGATCTCCAGAAGCAGCTATCACAACCGACAAAAACCGGTCGGGAGAACGCGGGGGGCGACACGATCGGGACCGAAATGAAGGCGCTTAACCCCGTCTATCGACAGATCAAAGAGGAACTGTCAAAGACGGAAACCGAAATCGATTCTCTCAAGGCGCGACAGAACGAGTTGGCGAACCAGAAGGACGAGGAACGGGCGATGCTGGGGCGGATGCCGAAGGAGCAGGAGGAATGGACGAAGTTGCAGCGGGATCGAAGCACCTATCAGAAGGTCTACGACGACCTTTTACAGAAACGGGAAAGCGCACGGGTTTCGAAGGACATGCAAGACACTGACCAAACCACGAGGTTCCAAATGGTTGATCCACCAATCATGCCCGTTGTTCCCGTCAGCCCGAACAGGGTCATGCTGATTCTGATCGGCATCATGCTCGGAATCGCTGCAGGCGGAGGGTCCGCAATAGGACTTGACGCTCTCGATCATTCGTTCAAAGATGAAGACTCCATCCGCGACGAGCTGCAGCTTCCCGTCCTGGCAACAATACCGAGCATCATCACTGAGGCTGATGTCCAAGCCGTCGCGAAGCTCGATAAAAAAATCTATACAGCCGCGGTCGCGTATCTCGGCCTCATAGGAATTGTGTTCGTGGGAGAACTACTGTATCGATACGCGGGAATTACCATCATGCATTTTTAGAAAGGGAACACGATGAGCAGGATAACCCGAGCACTGGAACGGGCGGCAAAGACACGGGCAGGCAATGGAGAGAATGACCGCGCCGTTATTATCCCTACACCGACCGCTTCATCCGCCCTTCGCGACCCTTCGGTCTTCGAGGTCCGTGAGGGGGGGGTAAACAGGGACGCGGTGAATCAGCACGTCGTCACGATAACGGACCCCTATTCATTCGCCGCCGAGGAATACCGGAAACTTCGCGCGAGAGTGCTGCGAGCGACGGAAAAAGATTTCCAGAATACAATCATGGTGACTAGCTCCCAAGGCAGTGAAGGAAAGACTGTAACCGCCATTAACCTGGCGGTTGCCATTGCGTATGAACTTGACCATACCGTGCTTCTCGTCGATGCCGATCTGAGAAAACCGTCCATCCACACCTATCTCGGCTTGCAGCTGCAGAGCGGTCTCAGCGAGTACCTGTCGTCCCAGGCCCAGCTACCTGATATCCTGGTCAAGACCGGAATCGGCAAGCTTGTTCTCCTGCCGGCGGGGAAACCACCGGAGAACCCGGCAGAGCTCATTGCCTCTGAACGGATGAGGGACATGATCCTGGAGCTCAAGGAACGGTACCGGGATCGGTACATCATCATTGACTCTTCGCCTCTCCTCATGACGGCCGACAGCATATCGCTCTGCGATTATGTCGATGGAGTGATATTTGTCGCCAGGGCCGGGGTTACCGATCCAAAGACCGCGACACAGGCGCTCGCGCTCGTAAAGGACCACACTACCATTCTGGGCACGGTATTCAATGATGTGTTGATCAATCCTGAGAAGGGCCGCTACTCGTACTATCATCGATACGGCTCGTCGGCAACGGCAGACACGGCGGATGCTTTCCATGGCGGAGAGAATGACGGGTCGGAAAAAAACACCTAGTGCTCCGGCCATCGGCACGCTGCCTTTTCGCGCTATCGTCCTGGCAATCGCGGGACTCCTGCTAACGATCCTGTTGGCGCCCCGGCGCGTCTCTGGCGCGGAGTTCATGATACAGCCTGCGTTCTCGCTGAGCGAAGAATACAACGACAACATCTTTCTGACGACGACGAACAGACAGCAGGATTACATTACATCGGCTATCCCGGCCGTAAAACTTTTCTACAAGACCGATTTGTGGGCTTGGGATGTGGACTATGCATACATTTATCGGTATTACGCCGAGGGCAAGGTAACGGACGACTCAACGCAAACAGCACATGTCACAAATAAGACAGAGTTGATTAAAAACACGTTTTTCATCGCGCTGAAAGATGATTACAGCAGAGTATCGCTCGATCTTGCACGGGACTATACACAGGAAAGCCTGTCTGTAAACCAAACAGACGAGAATATCTTTACTGTCAATCCTTATATAATCGTAAGAAACGAGTCCCGCTCCCCTATCGAACTTGGATATATATATCTCAGCACTTGGTATAAGGATCCCTCCGCCATCGGTTACCTCGAGCAGACGGAATACGCAAAGATGACGACTGAGCTTTCGTCCCACACGACCTTTACCACCGGTGCACGATATTCGCGGAACATGAACAACGTTGATACGTTTGATAAGTTCGATATATACGCCGGCCCTCAATATACATACGCTCCGGACTCATATATATACCTTATCGTGGGAAATAGCCTGCTCGACTTCGATACGACCGGACATACCAGCCAGGCATTCTGGAATGCCGGCCTCACGCATCAATACTCGACGATTACGGTCTCATTGTACACGGGATTAAGCTACATTCCCGACCCGACCTACGTGGTGAGAAGGGTAGATAGCTATATCGCATCTTTAAAAAAGACGACGACCAGGATGACGCTGCAGTTTTCCTGTGGTATGACTGAGTACCGGGATGCAGCAAAAAAATACCTCGAGGAGGACACCTACCAGGTCGAAGGATCGGCGAAATATTCGTTCTCGCCGAGATCAGCGGTCACCGTCGATGTTTCTGTAGAGCAACTGCGGGACTATCTGAATGACTACAAACAGAATGTGTATTTAAACCGTCTGAGATTCGAACATCAGGCCACTGGGAAGCTGACCCTTGCGCTGGAGTACCGGTATCAGAACGCATATTCCCCGGATGTGTACACGTACAATTATTACAATAATAGGATCATCGGAGAAATGAAAATGGCGTTTTGATCCTCACAAAGGCGTCCGTTGCCCTGCTGACAGGAAGTGCGGACCGGGTATGCTATTGTCTATGTCCAGGTGAATGGCGTTTCGCCAGGAGCGGTGGCCTCCTATCAAGTCGCCCAGTCACTGCAAATCATACGATCCGCGACGTTCCTGTAATCGCTGAGGGCGTTCCAGCGTGTTTTTATCGCATAGATACATATAATTAGCAATTTAATTACACAACCTTTGTGCTGACGGGAAGAACGAAAAAAGCCATGAAAAAAACGCTGCTCAACAATGACCATGACATCTCGCAACAGCCATCCCGGGAATTTTGTGACAGCGATATCGGCTGCTATTGCTACGTGGAGGAGTATTTCCATGAAATGCTCACCTTTGAACGCAAACGAAGCGAACGTTCGGGAAGGCCATTTCTGGTGATGACATTGGACTTCAGCGGCATTCTCAAACCGCAAATCAGGCGCGAATCCGTCAAGGAAGCAATGAAAGGGCTGTTGATGCTTACTCGCGTGACCGATATCAAAGGCTGGTACCGGACTGCGTCGGTGCTGGGTGTCATATTTACGGAAATGAACAGCCTCGAGACAGAAACGCTCCAGGCAAAGATTTCCCAGAACCTCCATACCAGCCTATCTCAGGAACTCATCGACATGATACAGATTTCCTTTCACCGCTTTCCCGACGACGGAAAGCCGAACAAACCGGGCAGACCGAGCCATTTTACGTTCTATACGGACTTCCCCGAGAAAGAACGAAAGAAAAAAAAAGAGTTTAGGATCAAGCGGATTATTGATATCATCGGCAGTATCGCCGGAATCCTGATATTTTCACCGTTCTTCCTCCTGATACCGATAGTAATTAAGCTGACATCGCGGGGACCGGTGCTGTTCCGGCAGGAGCGGATCGGCCAATACGAGCGCAAGTTCATTTTTCTGAAATTCAGGAGCATGTACGTCAACAGTCGCGATGATATCCACAAAGAGTTCATCCGTGATCTCATTACGAAGAAACAATCGAGTGAATCCGGCGAGAACGGAGGCGGCAAGGCCGTCTACAAGATCACGAACGACCCGAGGATTACCCCGATCGGGAAAATCATCCGGAAGACGAGCCTTGACGAGCTGCCTCAGTTTTTCAACGTTCTGAAGGGCGATATGTCGCTGGTGGGGCCGCGGCCTCCGATTCCATATGAAATCGAGAAATATGACAGCTGGCATCGACGTCGTGTGTTGGAGGTAAAACCGGGAATCACGGGGCTGTGGCAGGTCTACGGGCGGAGTTCCACCACCTTCGACGAGATGGTTCGCCTCGATCTTCAGTATGCCACAGAATGGACCGTGTGGACGGACATCAAGCTTCTCCTGATGACACCAAAGGCAGTGATAACGGGAAAGGGCGCTTATTAACGTCGCACCAATCAGCAATGACGAACAAGATGAGGTGTGAATTATGATTAACATCGGGATCATAGGATACGGATACTGGGGGCCGAATATCGTCCGTAATTTCGACAGAATCGAGGGGTCCAAGGTCCTCTCCATCTGTGATCGCAATCAAGATGCTATAAACCGGGCTCGTAAATCGTATCCCCACATCAACTTAACGAGCGAGTCCAACGACATTCTTAACTCGCCGGAAGTCGATGCCGTGGCCGTCATCACGCCGGTATCAACGCATTTCGAGCTGGCAAAAAAAGCACTCCAAAACGGCAAGCATGTATTCGTGGAAAAGCCGTTTACGGCAACAGTGGCGCAGGCAGAGGAGCTGATAGACCTTGCGGAGCAGAAGCGGCGCATCATCATGGTAGACCACACCTTTCTTTTCACCGGTGCGGTAAAAAAAATAAAACAGCTTATCGACGAGAAGGTTCTGGGAGACCTTTACTACTACGATTCCATCCGTGTGAACCTGGGGCTCTTTCAGCCCGATGTGAACGTCATCTGGGACCTTGCACCTCATGATTTTTCAGTTATGGACTTTCTCGTAGACGAGAAGCCGGCGACGGTCTCGGCGTGCGGCAAGGCCCATGTCAACGGGTACGAAGACACCGCGTATGTCACTGTTCAATTCAACAACAGCATGATCGCGCACTTCAATGTCAACTGGCTTTCACCGGTCAAAGTGCGCACAACCTTGATCGGAGGCGAGAAAAAGATGCTCCTCTGGAACGACCTTGTAGCGGACGAGAAAATCAAAATCTATGATAAGGGCGTCGACATCGACAGCAAAGAGACATCATACCACCTGCTGGTCAATTACAGGTCTGGGGACATGTATGCTCCGCGTGTGGAACAGGTCGAGGCTCTCAAGCTTGAGACCGAATATTTCGTCCGCTGTGCCATGAGCGGTGAGCGGCCGGTCAATGACGGACATTCGGGACTTCGCATCGTAAAGCTGCTTGAGGCATGCAACCAGTCAATCAAAAAGAACGGGAGAGAAGTGGCGGTATGAAGTACCAATGTATCGCCGACGATGTGCGGCTCGGCAAGAACGTCAAGATTGCGAATTTCGTCAACCTGTACGGGTGCGCCATCGACGATAACACGAAGATTGGCACCTTTGTCGAGGTGCAGAAGAACGCCTTCATTGGCAAGAACTGCAAAATTCAGAGCCATACGTTCATATGCGAGGGTGTGACCATTGAAGACGAGGTCTTAATCGGACATGGGGTGACGTTTATCAACGATAAGTATCCGCGGGCCACGAATGGAAACGGAGGACTGCAGAGTGAGGCGGACTGGAAGGTGATACCTACGATCGTGAAAAAGGGCGCGTCCATCGGTTCGGGAGCTACGATACTCTGCAATGTTACGATCGGCGAAAACGCCATCGTAGGATCTGGGAGCGTCGTCACCAAAGACGTCCCCCCGGACACGATAGTGGCGGGAAATCCGGCCAGAATCATCAGGAGAATAAAACACGACGCAGAATATCCCGTTTCTTGACCTGATAACGCCGTTATAGTAAGCATGACTCTTTGATTACCTGCCCGGACTTATCGAATTGTGAAAAGGGCAATAGCGGGATGGATGCACGACCGTGAATTACAATATGGAATTTCTTGATCAGGAGAAACGGTCAAAGATAGAGTCCAATATAGCAACGCATTGCTGGAATAAATATATCACTCTTTTGGGAAGAAAAAATGATGGCAAAAAAGAGTATAAGAACGCATGCAATTCTAAAAGTGCATAATCACTCGATGTGTCATGAGGTGAATCATGTTAAAACCCTTTGAGAAGCCTATTTATGTGACCAGACCTTTTTTACCGCCATTGGAGGAGTTTCGCCAGGGACTTGAAGAAATCTGGGAGAGCCGGTGGTTGACGAATAATGGACCTGTCCTCCAGCGTTTTACTCAAGAATTATGCAACTTTTTAGAAACCGACAATGTCTGCCTTTTTAATAATGGGACCCTGGCTCTTCAGATAGCCTTGCAGGGGATGGGAGTCTCGGGAGAGGTCATCACCACTCCTTATACCTTTGTGGCAACAACGCACTCTTTGTTCTGGAACAAGATCAGGCCCGTCTTCGTTGACATAGAACCCGAGTATTACACGCTTGATCCTGAAAAAGTCGAAGCTGCGATCACTCCCTGGACAACTGCCATCCTGGCAGTTCACGTGTACGGCCATCCCTGCAAACTCAATATGCTGGCCGATATAGCACGACGGCACAATTTGAGACTCATTTATGACGCAGCGCACGCTTTTGGCATGAAAGTCGGCAACAAGACGATCGCTGATTATGGCGATCTGAGCATGTTCAGCTTCCATGCCACCAAATTGTTCCACTCCATAGAGGGTGGAATGCTCGTTTTCCGGGAGACAGGGCTGAAAGGCACATTCGACTATCTGAAGAACTTCGGCTTCAGAAATGAAGTCGAAGTGGTCATGCCCGGCACCAATGCCAAGATGAATGAAATACAAGCCCTGATGGGACTTCAAGTTCTGAAATACCTCGAAGAAATAATTCAAAAACGTGCAAAGATTACCGCAGTATATCGAAACAGGCTCAAGGACGTTCCCGGCATACGCCTCGTACCGTCTCTATCTTCCGACATACATTATAACTACGCGTATATGCCGATTGAGGTGGATGAACAGGAATTCGGTATGAGCCGTGATGCATTGTATGAAAAACTCAAGGAATGGAATGTACATACTCGTCGCTACTTCTATCCGTTGATCAGTGATTACCCTTGTTATCGCAGCGTTGCAGTGAATGGCTCCTTGCCCGTTGCGCGCCGAGTGGCTGACAGCATATTGACACTGCCGATCTATGACAGCCTGGAACTTTCTGATGTTGAGGCTATTTGCGAGATCATGATGTCCCTTCAGCAGAGGATGGGGCATAAGCTGCATGTCATTGCTCAACCGGAAGAACTGGTAAAATTAAGTCCCGCTTCGGCACTCTGAAATGAAATGAGATGAGGGATCAAGAATGGAAAAGATCATTGTTTTTGGAAACAGCGTGTTTGCCGAGCATATATACTTTCTTCTGACGCATGATTCCCCGTATCATGTAACTGCGTTCACAGTTGACCACAAATACATAAAGGAAGATCAACTGTTAGGGCTGCCCGTTGTTCCTTTCGAAACGGTTGAATCCCTTTTTCCTCCTTCAGAGTACAAGATGACCCTCCCCATCAGTTTTCAAAAGATCAACAGGTTAAGGGAAGAGAAGTATTTTCAAGCGAAAACCAAGGGGTACCAACTGATCAATTACATTAGTTCCAGTGCTACGTCGTTCCCGGGTCTAGCCATGGGTGACAATTGCATGATACTGGAAAACTGTACCATTGGTCCGCTTGTTCAGATTGGCTATGATGTAATAATAGCATCCGGTGCGATAATCGGACACCATGCAGTATTAAAAGATCACTGTTTCATTTCTCCCGGCGCCGTTATTCTAGGGGGGGTCACAGTGGAAGAATACTGCTTTATCGGGGCGAACGCGACAATTAAAGAGGAAGTTGTGGTCGCCAAAGAGTGCCTTATCGGAAGCGGCGTATCAATAACCAGAAACACGGTGGAAAGAGGAGTGTATATTAACCCTCCGGCCGATCTGTATCCAAAGCGAAGTGATGAGTTGAGAACATGGCTTATGTGGCCTGTGCGGTCGCGCAAATCATAGCCGTGCTGCGAAACGAAAGACAAAAAAGATCGACCAAAAACGGTACATACACAATATGGCGGAATTACAGAAAATAAAGGAAAGCCACCAGGGAGCCGAGGTGCAGACACGAATACGGAATATGACGAAATCAGACCTTGACCGGGTGGGCGAAATTCTTTTTGAAGCGTTCAACGTTGCTTCATCGAAACATGGCTATGCTCCGAGAATGCAAAGTGTGCAGGAAGGAACAGCCTGGGCGTGGGCCCTGCTTCGCCATGGTCCGAGTGAAATCCTGATCGCCGAGGTCGAAAATCGCGCTGTAGGAATATGTTGTCTGAACCCGAGAGGTGCTCATGCAGGTGTTGGGCCGGTAGCTGTAGATCCCTCGTTTCAAGGACATGGAATTGGAGGGCAGTTGATGAGCGCTCTTCTGAAGAGAGCGGAAAGTTTGCAGAGCGTCAGACTCTTCCAGGAGGCGTTCAATCCCGCCTCCTTTTCTTTGTATTACTCATGCAATTTCATGCCGGCGGCGGAGCTTCTGGACTTATTTTTGGATTCGGGAACGCGGAAGCGAGTGGATCCGTGCAGCTGTGTAAGTGAATTAACAGCAAAAGATTTTGACGCGGTTTATGCATACGATATTCCAAGAAGCGAATTGGATCGCCGAGCAGACCTTGATTATTATGTTAAGTGGGGCAAAGTTTTTGTTTATCGATATCAATCCCAGATTCGCGGATTTCTGGCATGTCTTCCCAGCTCGAGGTCGGTGCAGCTTGGTCCGTTGGTCGCCGAAGGAGAAGAGGAAGCTCGGTGCTTGTTTCAACACGCATTAGGGGTCTTCAACGAACGATCGTGTCAAACGCGTGTCATGGCCAGAGATCATTCGCTTGTCAGTACTCTTGAAGGATTCGGGTTTAAACTCTATTGTCTCAATATCCTCATGGTAAGGGGCTCATGGCGGCCCGGTCGATATATTGAAGCATTCGGCAGATTTCCAGAGGGGGTGTAACCAGCGAGAAATGCTTATTCAATGGATGAGAATTAAGACGAGAAAAAGACTTCAGCAGTGAGAATCCACAAAATTTTAACAATGCGAGGAGACGTTCAATGACGAATTTAAAAAATATTGAAAAGTTTTTGCTCACTGAAATTGCCGCTGATTCTGGTAAACAGTCACTGGACCCTGACGAGGATCTTCTCGGGCAAAGAATTATCGATTCTCTTGGAATTCTAAAGTTGGTAGTTTTTCTTGAAAAAACCCACAGCATAAAGGTAATGGACGAAGATGTAGTCCCCGAGAACTTTCAAAGTCTTAACAGCATTGCGAAGTTTGTCGAACAGAAGATGCAGATCAAATAGTTTGTCTTGTAATTTGAGTGATGTTCTCCCCGCAAGGCAAATCAATGCGAAGCAAACTTTTTCTCCCTGACCAGAAGGCATTCAGCCTCTTGCCAGCACAGTATCGAGATCCAGCTGAATATGCCTCTCCAACGAGAATGCAGAATGGGGTGATATTATGAATTTCGAATTTAGTGAAGATCAATTAGAGTTTAAAAAAAGTGCTATCCGTTTTGCCAAAGAAGCTCTAAGCGATGAGCTAATTGAAAGGGACAGAAATTCCACCTTTTCTCGTGAGCTTTGGAAAAAGTGCGCTGATTTCGGCATACAGGGTTCAGCGTTTCCAGAGCGATACGGAGGACTCAATACCGATATATTCAGCACTATGCTCCTTATGGAGGGATTAGGATATGGATGCAAAGACAGCGGCCTGATCTTCGCCATCAATGGCCAGATGTGGACCGTGCAAATGCCGATCCTGAGATTTGGCACCGATGCGCAGAAAGAAAAATATTTACCCAGGTTCTGCAGCGGCGAGTTGATCGGAGCGAACGGCGTGACGGAGCCGAATGCAGGCTCCGATGCCTTCAGCATGACGACTACGGCAAGGCGTGACGGCGATGTCTATGTACTGAACGGAACGAAAACTATGTGCACTTCGGCGCCCGTGGCTGATGTGTTCATGGTATTCGCTACGGTCGATAAACGCAAGGGATTCATGGGGGTCACCACGTTTCTTATCGAAAAAGATTTTCCCGGCTTCAGGGTGGGCAGGGAGATCGAGAAAATGGGGCTTAGGACCGCTCCCATGGCCGAGTTGATCATGGAAGACTGCAAAGTGCCCGTGGAGAACCGTCTCGGCAACGAGGGTAATGGCGCGGCGATCTTTGAGGATACCGTTGAATGGGAACGCGCCTGCATTCTGGCCAGTATATTGGGCGGCATGGAAAGACAGTTGGAACAGTGTATAAAATATTCCAAGGAAAGGAAACAGTTTGGCAAAGCGATCGGGAAGTACCAATCCATTGCCAACATGATAGTAGATATGAAAGTTCGAATGGAAACGGCCAGGCTCCTGTTGTACAAGGTGGCTTGGTCGAAACAGGCACATGGCAAGGCCGCTATGGATGCCGCTATGGCAAAGTTATACCTCAGCGAGTCCTGGATAAAGTCGTGTCTCGACGCCGTTCAGATTCACGGAGGGTACGGTTATGCGACGGAGTACGAGGTGGAGCGCGATTTACGGGATTCCATCGGGAGCACGCTTTATTCCGGGACCTCGGAGATCCAAAGAAACATAATAGCCCGATACCTGGGGCTTTGATGTTTGCCAAAAGGAGGAAACGGCATGAAAACAAAAAGGAACTTGATCATCACGTCGCTCGGAACGCTCGTTATGGCCGCTGTTTTTGCCGCGTCGGGCGGGGGCCAGACATCTTTTAGCGTCGACATTAAGAGCAAGGAAGGCATCGGAAGTTACCTTGCCGACTCGAAAGGAATGACGCTCTACACGTTCAAAAAGGATTCTCAGAAGACAAGCACCTGCGTAGGAGAGTGCTCCGCAATGTGGCCGGCGTTCTACTCCCAAAACATAACGGTACCTTCCGGTTTGCAGGCATCGGACTTCGGTACCATCACGAGAAAAGACAAAAAAAAGCAGACCACCTACAAGGAGATGCCGTTGTACTACTTCTCAGATGACAGAAAGCCCGGCGATGCCAAAGGCAAGGGTGTACACAATCTTTGGTTCCCAGCGACTCCATCAGAAAGTTCCTGGTAATCACCCATAGAGGTATCAAAATTCTCCGGGATTATGGGCATGAGGTTTCGTGCCGCCATCATCCATGCTGAAGTATTTGGAAAACAGACGCCTCATAGGGGGCCAGTTGAGATATCTGAATTGACAGGAGGAGCGACGTACATGAAAAAGATAAGTAAGCTTTTGAACGGGAAAAGAGTTCTTTTCATTGCACTGCTTGTATTTTCTGTGATTATCTTGACTGTGCCGCTCTCTGTCCGGGCGCAATCGGCCCAACCAGTGGTGGCCATCCATGTCTCCGAGCTGAATCAAAGTTTAGATTCGCAGGGTGAATGGCCGTGGCCTTCATGGCATTATTTCGTCATGCACGAATCGCTGGAAGAGGCGCTTCGCTCAGACGGCACCCCGTTTGTCGAGGTGAGCGACGCCGATATTGAGGCTGGCTCGCTGCTTAACCCGGATGGTTCGCCCAAATATCCTATTCTGTTCAGCCTGGCCTCTGAAGCGACCGATACTACCGAGATTACTCCGCTCATTAATTACGTCACTGCCGGCGGAATGCTTTTTGTGGGATCATCGGCATTTACGCGTTACCCCGACGGGACAACGCGTCCGGATTTTGCCTTAGCCAGTGCAATGGGATTACACATGGTAAACTCCGACTCCTTCCTGAACTGGTACGAAAACGAGCACTTCACCACAATTGTTGACAACCAACTGGTAGCCGGGATTCCGACAGGTACACTTGATTGGCGAATGCCGCTAAGCTCTGAGGAGATTCCTCTGGGCGTATCGCCTACCCACATCCCCCATTGGGATCACTGGGTGTTCCAGGTTTCCGCCGACAGCGGCACTACCGTCATTGTTAATGGCGATTCAGGACCGCTGCTCGCGACCACGCAATATGGCAAGGGGAATTTTGTCTACCATGGCGCAGCGCAGCCGCTTATCGGACACGGTGGGTATGACTCATCCATGTATGCATATCTCATTTATCGTCATGCTATCGAGTGGGCCTTCCAATTGGCTAATCTTCCGATCGTCAAGCTCAGTCCGTGGCGATATAATTACGATTCGGCTTTCGTCGCCCGGCATGACTTTGAGAACAACCAGGCTTCGATACTCGCGATCTCAAGTTCTGCTTCATTCGAAAATTCCCAGGGCGCAAAAGGAGATTACTATTTTTGTACCGGCGCTGTTCGATCGGATATGTCCACGTCCAACAGAGCCGCAGCCATTGCGGGCCTTCAAGCAGCAGTAACGACCTATGGGGCGACAATCGGATCACACAACGGAGGCTTGCCGAATCCCGTAGACCTATCCCTGACGAGCGCTGATGAAGATTACTGGCACTGGGGACCAGACGAGGCACTTGATGTAACTTCGTTCCCCACATACACGTTCACCACCGGCCAAGAATATGCTCAAGCGTCTATAGAAATGTCATTCCAGGATATACAAGGCTGGCTGAGCGGTTTGGATAATGGTCGAGTGGGATGCGGTGGGTCGGGTACCTGCCCCCGCATTTGGTCTTCTCCTTACTTTAACGCCACGCGGGAAGCTTCTTACGAAATCATGGCGGGGCAGGGGGGGGAGGGAGCCATAACCTTGTCCGATCAAAGTATTGGTCTCCTTCCACACTGGACGCTCTCAACCCAAACAGCCGGAGAATATTATCCCTATTTAGCATTGTCTTACAGTGACTGGTATGTGGGCAGTGACGTTGCCCAATCCCTGGAGAACCACACTACAGAATCAATGCAGGCAGCCGTTGATTTTTATTATAATATTGGCGGTTTCATCAATATTTACGGAACCAATCCTTCGGGCAGCAGCACTATTGAGGGACAATATATTACCTATTGTACCGATAGTACCGCTAAACCCGGAATGTGGGCAACCAATGCGGTGGGTATATATGACTGGTGGAACGTGCGATCTAGTGTCACTGTTACACCTTCTTATAGCATAACAGGCAGTACTGCCGACGCACATGCCATTATTAGCGGGGCCACTGATACAGGCACTGCTATAGAAATGGAAATTTCCAACATCAGCAATCCTATTCTGAGCGATTTCTCGGTCTACCTTAATAGTGTGTTAGTTGGCCCTTCTAATTACCGCATCTTCGGAAACGCGATCAAGATCCTGGTTGGCAATACAACGTCCACAGTGGACGTGAAGTATGCAGTTCCCAATCCCCTTCCCACAACGACGAGTTTGAGCCCGGCAGTAATTGCTGTCGGAGGGACAGCGTTTACGCTGACCGTCAATGGCACCGGCTTCGTCAACAGCTCCGTCGTCCAGTGGAACGGAGCGAACCGTACGACGACGTATGTATCGCCGACGCAGCTGACGGCGGCGATAACGGCCACGGACATCGCAACGGCAGGGACGGCCACTGTTACCGTGTTCAATCCAGCACCGGGTGGCGGCACATCCAACCCACAAACCTTTACCATGGAAAATCTGCCGACGCTGGCGATCAGCCCACCATCGGCAACGGAGACGACCACCGGGCCGGTGAGCTATACGGTAACCTACACCTACGCTGATACTGTAACCCTTGCAGGAGGAAATGTGACCTTGAACGCGACGGGCACGGCAACCGGCGCCGTAGCGGTCAGCGGCACGGGTACTACTACGAGGACGGTCACCATCTCCAGCATCACGGGAGACGGAACGCTCGGCATAACGATCGCAGCGGGTACGGCAAGCAACGCGGCAGGCACAGCACTCGCGTCAGGGCCAAGCACAACCTTCACGGTGCACAACACGGCGCCGACGTTGGTGATCAGCGCCCCGACGATAACGGATACGAACACCGGGCCGGTGAGCTATACGGTAACCTACACCGGCGCTGATACGGTAAGCCTTCCGACAGGGAGTGTGACCTTGAATGTGACGGGCACGGCGACCGGCACGGTAGGGGTCAGCGGTACGGGCACCACTACGAGGACGGTCACCATCTCCGGTATCACGGGTAACGGGACGCTCGGCATAACGATCGCAGCGGGTACGGCAAACAACTTGGTAGGCCCAGCAGCCGGAGCCGGGCCGAGCACACCCTTCACGGTGGACAACACGGCGCCGACCTTGGTGATCAGCGCACCCTCGACAACGGACACGAACACCGGGCCGGTGAGCTACACCGTGACCTACACCGGCGCTGATACGGTAAGCCTTCCGACAGGGAGTGTGACCTTGAATGTGACGGG
>Ga0335081_10000985_pt1 | contig 45656 bp, 41 predicted proteins | sample Lox_Sample_35_FD_206713 | JGI IMG/M metagenome (GOLD analysis project Ga0335081, IMG submission 206713) | Soil microbial communities from Loxahatchee National Wildlife Refuge, Florida, United States - Lox_Sample_3.5 | ecosystem: Environmental > Terrestrial > Soil > Wetlands | place: USA... | reverse complement strand
GCGCGGCGAGCACCCCGTCCAGGAGGCTCGGCCGGCGCGCGATCTCGTCGGCAAGGCGCGGGCCCGCCGCCATGATCTCGGCCATGAGCGCGACGAGCGGCGGGTTGTTGGTGAAGAGCGAGAAAAGTTGCACGCCCGCCGGAAGGCGGCCGAGGAACTGGTCGAAGCGCAGGAAGGCGGCGTCGGGATAAGCCGCCTTGCCGAATGCCTGCAATACGGCCGGCACCAACTCGGTCAGAAGCTCGCGCGCGCGCTGGCTGCGCGTCGCGCGATAGCGCCCATGATGCCAGCCGCGCACGATCGCGGAAACGCCCGCCGCATCGGCGAAGCCAAGGCGGCGCAAGGTCTCGAGCGTGTCGGGATCATCCTCGATGCCGGTGAAGACGAGATTGCCGACGGGCGCGGCAAGCGTCGGCGCCTCCTCGAAGAGGTGGGCATAGTGGCGCTCGACAAGGCCCAGCGTCCGCGTCAGCGTCGCGGCGAACGCTCCGGCGTCGGCAAATCCCAGGAAGAGTGCGATCCGGCGCAAGCCTTCGGCGTCGGCGGGGAGCGTGTGCGTCTGCGCGTCGTCGACCATTTGCAACCGGTGCTCGATCCGGCGCAGGAAGCCGTAGCAGTCGGTGAGCTCGGCCGCGGCCTCTTCCGTGATGCGGCCGGCGCGCGCCAGTGCCGCGAGCGCGTCGCAGGTCGCGGGCGCGCGCAACTCGGGCTCGCGCCCGCCCCAGATGAGCTGCTGCGTCTGGGCGAAAAACTCGACCTCGCGGATGCCGCCGCGCCCGAGCTTCACGTTGTGGCCCGCGACCTTGATGGCGCTGCCGCCGCGGTGCGCGTCGATCTGCCGCTTGATCGAGTGGATATCCTGGATCGCCGCGAAATCGAGATGCTTGCGCCATAGGAACGGCGTCAGCTCGGCGAGGAACTCTTCGCCGGCGGCGCGGTCGCCGGCAACGGCGCGCGCCTTGATGAGCGCCGCCCGCTCCCAGTTCTGGCCCGCGCTCTCGTAATAGGTGAGCGCCGCTTCGAGCGCGACGACGGGCGGGGTCGAGGCGGGATCGGGCCGAAGGCGCAGGTCGGTGCGGAAGACATAGCCGTCCTCCGTGCGCTCGCTCATCAGGCGCTGCAGATCGTGTGCGAGGCGCGTGAAGAAGCGCTGCACGCCGCGCCGGCCGCGATAGCGCACGCGTTCGGCGTCGTAGAGCAGGATGAGATCGACATCGCTCGAATAATTGAGCTCGTATGCGCCGAGCTTGCCCATGCCGAGCACGATGAAGCCGCTTTCGCGCGCGGGATCCCTGGCATCGGCGGGCTCGATCTCGCCGGCCGCGGCCGCAGCGCGCAGGAGATGGCGCACCGAAACATCGAGCGCCTGCTCGGCGAAGCGGCTGAGGCTCTGCGTCACGGTCGCGAGCGGCCAGAGCGAGGCGATGTCGGCGATGGCGATGAGGAGCGCCACGCGGCGCTTCGCCCGCCGCAGCGCCGCCATGAGATGCGGTTCGTCGAGCGCGCCGGCGCGCGGCTCGGCGACCTCGTCCATCGTCCGCGCAAAAGTCGGATCGAGGCCCTCGTCGAGCAGCCGTTCGACAAACTCCGGCTCGGCGAGGCAGCAGTGCGTGAGGAACGGGCTGTTGCCGAAGAGCGCTCCCAACAGCCGGTGGCCGGCCGCGTCGGCCGCAAGGCCGCGCATGAAGGCGCCGAGCTTCGCGTCCGCCTCGTCCGCCCGCTCGCGCCAGCGCGCGAACCCCGTCTCCGCCGCGCTCTCGTCGGCCGGCGCCGGCAGGTCGGAGAGAGCGTCCGAAAGCACGCGCCCCCTCACCCCGGCCCTCTCCCCGGAGGGGAGAGGGAGAAAAACCCTCGCCCCACCGGGGAGAGGGAGGGACCCGTTGCGCAGCAACGGGAGGGTGAGGGGGATGAGCGAGGACGCCCCGTCATGCCACCCGCACGAGGGCGTGGCGCTTGCGGCCGGCCGACAGCTTGATGACGCCGTCGCGGACATCGGCGGGTGTGAGGCGGCGCGCCTCGTCGCTGACCGTCTCGTCGTTGATGCGCGCGCCGCCGCCGCGCACGAGGCGCCGCGCCTCGCCCAGGCTCGCGGCGAGGCCCACGCGGTGGAAGAGCTGGATCGCCTGGATGCCCGCCTCGAGCTCGGCGCGCGGCAGATCGATGACCGGCAGCTCCTCGCCGATCCCGCCTTCGGCGAAGACGCGACGCGCGGTCTCCGCGGCTGCGGCGGCGGCCTCGCGCCCGTGCAGCAGCGCCGTCGCCTCGTTCGCGAGCACGATCTTCGCCTCGTTGATCTCGCTGCCCTCAAGCTTCTCGAGGCGCGTCACCTCGGCAAGCGGCAGCTCGGTCAAAAGGCGCAGGCGCTGACCCACGTCGGCGTCCTCGGTGTTGCGCCAGTATTGCCAGTAGTCGTAGGGCGGCAAGCGCTCCTCGTTGAGCCACACCGCGCCCGCGGCGGTCTTGCCCATCTTCGCGCCCGACGCGGTCGTGAGCAGGTTCGAGGTGAGACCGAAGAGCTCCAGTCCCGCGACGCGGCGGCCAAGCTCCACCCCCATGACGATGTTGCCCCACTGATCGGAGCCGCCCATCTGCACGGCGCAGCGATAGCGCCGCGCGAGCTCGACGAAGTCGTAGGACTGCAGCACCATGTAGTTGAATTCGAGGAACGTGAGCGGCTGCTCGCGCTCGAGCCTGAGGCGCACGCTGTCCTGGGTCAGCATGCGGTTCACCGAGAAATGCCGGCCATAGTCGCGCAGCAGCGGAATGTAGAGCAGCCGGTCGAGCCAATCGGCGTTGTTCGCCATGAGTGCGCCGCTCGGGCCGTCGCCGAATTCGAGGAAGCGGGCGAAGACGCGGCGGATGCTCGCCATGTTGGCTTCGATCACCTCGTTGGCGAGAAGCTGACGCGATTCGTCCTTGCCCGAGGGATCGCCGATCTTGCTGGTGCCGCCGCCCATCAGCACGATCGGCTTGTTGCCGGTCTGCTGCCAAATCCGCAGCAACATGATCTGCAAGAGATGCCCGACATGGAGGCTGTCGGCGGTACAATCGAAGCCGATATAGGCGGCGACCGGCCCCGCGGCGAGGCGCTCGGCGAGCCCGTCGCGGTCGGTGATCTGATTGACGTAGCCGCGCTCTTCGGCGACGGCGAGGAAGGAGCGGGCGGACATGTTGGGACGGCGGATTAGCGCATGAGTGCCGCGCGCGTCTACCGCGTCATCGGCCTGATGAGTGGCACCTCGCTCGACGGCATCGATGCCGCGTTCCTCACAACCGACGGGCGCGCCCGGATCGAGCGGGGACCGTTTCTGACGCGCCCCTACGCGCCGCAATTCCGCGCGCGCCTCAGGGCCGTGCTCGGCGGCGTGGGCGATGTCGCCGGCGTCGAGCGCGAGCTGACCGAGCTGCACGCCGAGGCCATCAACGCGTTGCGCACGGAGAACGCGCTTGGCGATGTGGATCTCGTGGGATTCCACGGCCACACCATCCTGCATCGGCCGCGCGAAGGGCGGACGTGGCAGATCGGCGACGGCGCGCTCCTGGCGCGCCTCACCGGCGTCGAGGTCGTCAACGATTTCCGCAGCAACGATGTCGCCGCGGGCGGCGAGGGCGCGCCGTTGGCGCCGCTCTATCACCAGGCGCTCGCCGGCGCACTCGCGCGGCCAGTGGCCGTCCTCAATATCGGCGGCGTCGCCAACGTGACCTGGATCGGTGCCGAGGAGGACGATCTCCTCGCCTTCGACACCGGGCCGGGCAACGCGCTCCTCGACGACTGGATGCTCCAGCACACCGGCCGGCCGCTCGACGAGGGCGGCGCCATGGCGCGGCAGGGCCGGGTCAGCGAAGCGCACCTCGCGCGCTTCCTCGCAAACCCCTACTTCGCGCGCCGGCCACCCAAATCGCTCGACCGCGACGACTTCGCCGGCGCGATGCCCGAAGGACTTTCGCCCGCCGACGGCGCGGCCACGCTCACCGCCATGACCGCCGCGGCGGTGGCGGCGGGCGCGCGCCATTTCCGGGCGCCGGCCGGGCGCTGGCTCGTCACTGGCGGCGGCAGGCATAACGAAGCGTTAATGGCGGCGCTGCGGACGCGGCTCGGTGTGCCGGTCGAGCCCATCGACGCGGCGCTCGCCTGCGACGGCGACGCGCTCGAAGCACAGGCCTTCGCCTATCTTGCCGCGCGCTCGGTCGAGGGTTTGCCGCTCAGCCTTCCGTCGACGACAGGCGCGCGTACCTCCGTTAGGGGCGGGAAGCGCCACCCAGCGCGTTAACAATTCCTTACGCGCCGCGGCCCTACATTTTCCTGCTAGGGGTCTGGGAGCGCACGGGTGGCGCCAGTCGAGGTCGAAGCACAAGGAGCGGGCACCGTCGTTCGCCTGGGCGAGCGCTACGAGATCCTGCCCGGGACGCCGCTTGCCGAGTTTGCGCCGCTGGGCGGCGAAGCCTATCGCGCGATCGACCGGGCGCGCCCCAGCACTGCGCTTTACGCGCTGCTGACCGAGCCGGGCGCGCCGCCGCGCACGACGTTGCTCGAGCCCATCGCCGACATTCAGATCGACACGCTGGTGCGACCGGTGGCGTGGGGCACAGTCGATTGGGCGCCGCGCGGCCGGCGCCTCTTCGTCATCGTGTTCGACGAGCCCGGCGAGCGCCTCGTCGCCGATGGCGCGGCGTCCTTCACGCCGCTCTCCGACGAGGAGATCCTGACCAACGTTCTGCCGGCGACGCTCGCGGCGCTGAAGGGCGTGTTCGATCTCGGCACGACGCATCGCGCGGTGCGCCCGACCAACCTTTTTCGTGCCGGCGACGGCAGGATCGTGCTCGGCGAATGCGTGAGCGGTCCGCCGGCGGCGGCGCAGCCGATCGCCTTCGAGACCATCGAGAACAGCCTCGCCCACCCGATGGGGCGCGGCGCGGGAATGCCCGGCGACGATCTCTATGCGCTCGGCCTGACGCTCGCGATGTTGCTGCTCGGGCGCGACCCGGTCGCAGGCGTGCCTGACGACGAGCTCATTTCCGCCAAGATCGCGCGCGGCTCCGTGGCGGCATTGCTGACGGGCACGAACCTGCCGACGCGCATGCTGGAGCCCGTGCGCGGTCTCCTCGCCGACGACCCGCGCGAGCGCTGGACGCTGCAGGATCTTGGTATCTGGCTCACGAGCCGGCGCGTGCCGCTGCGGCAGCTGCCGCCGCAGAAGCGCGCCGCGCGGCCGTTCGAGTTCGAAGGCGAAGGCCACATCACGGCGCGGCCGCTCGCGCGGGCCTTTGCCAAGAGCCCTGTCGCAGCCGTGAAGCCGATCCGCTCGGGCGATCTTGAAGCGTGGCTCGCGCGCAGCCTCGGCGATGCCGACGCCGCGGCCCAGATCGCGCGCGCCGTCGAAGGCAGCGAGTCCGGCAACCCGGCGAGCGAGGCACATCTCGTCGCGCGTGTCGCCATGGTGCTCGATCCGGCCGCACCGCTGCGCTACGGCGATCTTGCCGCCTCGCTCGACGGGCTCGGCCCGGCGCTCGCGGCAACCTTCCGCTCGGGCTCGGCCGCAACCGCGATCGCCGACGCGATCATGACGCGCCTGGCGCAATTCTGGATCAGCGTGCAGGGGCCGCTGCGGCCCGAGCAAATGCCGATCCTCAAGGCGTTCGACCGCCTTCGCCTCCTGCTCGAGGACCGCCGCTTCGGCTTCGGCCTCGCGCGCATCCTCTACGAGCTCAATCCGGGCCTCCATTGCCTCTCGCCCGCGCTCGAGCGCGAGCACGTGATGGACGGGGCCGCGGTCATCCCGGCGCTCGAGCGCGCCGCCACCGAGGGCCGCCTCGGCGAGCCGCTGATCGACCGCCATCTCGCGGCCTTTGTCGCCGCGCGCTGCAAGGCCGCGGGCACCGACTGGCTTGATCAGCTCGCGAGCCCGAAGCCCGAGGCGCGCATCCTCGGCACGCTCTCGATCCTGGCCTATCTCGAAGGGCTCGCCAGAGGCAAGGCGGGTCCGGCGCTGGCGCAGCGCGTCGAGCGCGAGCTGCCGCCCGCGATCGAGCGGCTGCATGGCCGGACGCGGCGGATGACTCTGCGGGCGACACTCTCGCGCCTCGCCGCCGAAGGCCAGCTCGGCGCCATGCTGGCCGCGGTCGCCGATCCCGTCGAGATCGCGCGCGACGAAGCCGAATTCCGCGCCGCGCGGGCCGAGCAGGCGTCGATCCGGGCGGAGCTGGCCGCGCTTGCGAGCGCGGCCGCGGCGCGGCCGGAGCGCGCGGCGGATCTTGGCGGCACGATGTCGTTCGCGCTCGCCTCGGCGCTCGCGGCCGTGGTCGCGGTCGGCACGCTCGTGGTCGGGGGCTGAGCATGGCGCGCCGGATCGGCACCGCACGGAAAGCGGCAAGCGTCAGAGGCGGCGGAGCAGTGCCGATCGTGCTTTCGACCGTGCTGCTGATCGCGGCGCTGCCGCTCTGCGCCGTGGCGGCCGCCGGGATGCTGCCCGCCGGCGTCGCGTTCCTGATCGACCGCAGCCCCCGGCGCGACCTCGCCCGCACCGTCGCGGCAACGAACCTCGCCGGCGTGGTGCCGCCGGCGACGGCGCTTCTCCACTTCGAGTTCAGCTTCGCCGGCGCGCTCACCATCCTGCGCGAGCCGCAGAATTGGCTCATCATGTACGGCGCCGCAGCGATCGGCTGGGGGCTCCATGCCGGGATGCCGGTGCTTGCCGGCATGGTGCTCGAGTTCCGCGCGCGCCAAGCCGAGCAGCGCCTCAAAGCGCGCGCGGCCGAAATCGCGTCCGAGTGGGGCGAGGGCTAAGTCAGCCGCCGAGGTAGTTGCCGCCGTTGACGTGAATCACCTGGCCGGTGATGAAGCGCGCGGCGGGCCCGCACAGATGCCGCACCATGGCGGCAACCTCGACCGGCGGCGCGAGCTGGCCGAGCGGCAGGGTGCGGTTCTTGTGGGTCGCGGGCAGCGGCAGCGCCGGGTCGCGCACCGTGCCGATGAGGCCGGGCGAAACGCAGTTCACTGTGATCCGGTCAGGCGCGAGGTCGAGCGCCAAGGCGCGCGTGAGCCCTTCGAGCCCGGCCTTCGCAGAGACGACGTGCGCGCGCTGCCTGGCGCCGCTCGCCGCCGTCATGCCGCCGATATTGACGATCGTTCCGGCGGAGCTCTTACGGAGATAGGGCAGTGCCGCCTTGATGCACAGGAACGGCCCGTCGAGCATGACGGCCATCGCCTCGCGCCAGCGCGGGAGATCGAGCTCGTCGATCGCCACCTCGCGCCGCACGGCGGCGTTGTTGACGAGAATGTCGAGCCCGCCGAAGCGCGCAACGGTCGCAGCGACGATCGCGGCCACATCGCGCTCGGAGGTGATGTCGCCGGGAACGACGTGCGCGGTGCCGCCGGCGGCCTCGATCGCCGCCGCGGCCGCCTCGGCCTCGGCGAGCGACGTGCGCGCGTTGATCGCGACCGCAGCGCCGCCCGCCGCCAGCGCCTCGGCGATGGCGCGGCCGATATTGCGCGCGCCGCCTGTGATGAGCGCCGTGCGCCCCGTGAGGTCCATGGGGTCAGCCGGCGACGAGCTTGCGGTCGAGCGCGGCCGAGCGGATCGCCCGCTGCAGCTTGTCGAAGGCGCGCACCTCGATCTGGCGCACGCGCTCGCGCGAGATGCCGTAGCGCTGCGACAGCTCCTCGAGCGTCGAGGGCTGCTCCTTGAGCCGGCGCGCGACCAGGATCTCGCGCTCGCGCTCGTTCAGATGTGCCATCGCGTCGCGCAACAGATCGCGGCGCACGCCCAGCTCCTGGCGTTCGGAGAGCTGCGTCTCCTGGTCGTCGCTCTCGTCGACGAGCCAGTCCTGCCATTCGCCCTCGCCATCCGCCTTGATCGGCGCGTTGAGGGAATGGTCGGAGGACGCGAGGCGCCGGTTCATGTTGACCACGTCGGCCTCCGGCACCTCGAGCACCTCGGCGATCTTCTTGACGTTCTCGGGCGAGAGATCGCCTTCCTCGATCGCCTGGATCTGGCCCTTGAGGCGGCGCAGGTTGAAGAAGAGCTTCTTCTGCGCCGCGGTCGTGCCGAGCTTCACGAGCGACCATGAATGCAGGATGTACTCCTGGATCGAGGCGCGGATCCACCACATGGCGTAAGTGGCGAGGCGGAAGCCCCGGTCAGGGTCGAACCGCTTCACCGCCTGCATCATGCCGACATTGCCCTCCGAGATGAGCTCGGCCAAGGGCAGGCCATAGCCGCGATAGCCCATCGCGATCTTGGCGACGAGGCGCAGGTGGCTGGTGACGAGCCGGTGCGCCGCCTCGGGATCGTTGTGCTCGCGCCAGCGCTTGGCGAGCATGTACTCCTCGCCCGGGTCGAGCATCGGGAACTTGCGGATTTCCTGGAGATAGCGCTGCAGCCCGCCTTCGCGGGCGATGGTCGGCAGCGTCGCGGTCGTGGCCATGGTTAAAATGCTATCGCACCGGGTCTGGCCTGTCCAATTTCAGCCCCTCCAGAACCGCCCGGAGCCCGGCGAGATCGGGCGGCAGCGCGCTCTCGAAGCGCAGCCATTCGCCGCTCGCCGGATGGACGAAACCGAGCGTCGCCGCGTGCAGCGCCTGGCGCGGGAATGAGGCGAGCGTGCTGCGCGCCGGCTCCGGCACCGCGCCGAGGCCGCGCGCCCGCAGCGTCCCGCCATAGGCGGCATCGCCGATGATCGGATGGTGGCGCGCGGCGAGATGGACGCGGATCTGGTGCGTGCGCCCGGTGGCGAGGCGGCATTCGAGCTCGGACGCAAGGCCGCCGCCGAATGCCGCGACCACGCGGTAGCGCGTCACCGCGCTTTTGCCTCCTCGCGCAAGCACCGCCATCTTCTTGCGGTCGCGCGGGCTCCGGCCGATGGCCGCGCTGATCTCGCCCGCAGGAAGATTGGGCACACCCCACACAAAGGCGCGATAGGCGCGCTCGATGCGGCGCGCGGCGAAGTCCGCCGCGAGCTTCGCGTGCGCAAGCTCCGTCTTCGCCGCGACCATGAGGCCGCTCGTGTCCTTGTCGAGGCGGTGCACGATGCCCGGGCGCCGCACGCCGCCGATGCCGGCGAGGCTGGCGCCGCAATGGGCGATGAGCGCGTTGACGAGGGTGCGGTCGGGATTGCCGGGCGCGGGATGGACGACGAGACCGGCCGGCTTGTCGACAACGATCAGGTGCTCGTCCTCGTAGCGAATGTCGAGCGCCATCGCCTGCGGCACCGGCCGGTCGTCCTCGGGCGGCGGCACCCGCACCAGATAGCTCTGGCCTGGTTTGACCCTGAGCGAGGGGTCGCATATCGTCGCGCCGCCGAGGCTCACGTGACCGTCTTCGACGAGGCGCTTGAGCCGGGTGCGCGAAAGCCCGCCCAAGCGCGCCGCCAGCAGCCGGTCGAGACGCTCTCCGGCCTCGTTCTCCTCGACCGTCACGGCGTGCGCCATCGGTTCCGTCGACATGGCCGCTAAGGTGGACCCGAGACATGCGGGGGCTCAAGGTCCTGGTCGTCGTCATGGGCGTGCTGCTCGCTGCGGGCACGGCGGCGCTCATCGTGGCCGTGGTGATTCGGGTCGAGCGCGGCGAGCGCGCGGCGGCGACGAGCGGCGCGAGCGCCGGGCCGCTGCACACAGCACTTCCCGCGGGGAGCCGCATCCTCGGCACCGAGCTCGAAGGCGACCGCCTCGCCGCTCACGTCGCGCTCGCCGGCGGCGGCGAGGCAATCTATCTCTTCAACGCTCGCACCGGCGCAACTGTCGCCGTCATCGAAGCGCCCGCAAACCGCTGACGGACGTTAAGCGCGCATTAATCTTGGCGCGCGCTCCCGCCGCGCTGAACACATTTGCGAAAAAAAATAGTCGCGCCGATGTTTTTTCCTTGAATCGCTCGGCGATGCGCGTATCTATCGCCGCGGCGACGCAATTCGCACGTGCCAATGGCCCATCGTGGTTATGCAACGACGTAACGCGTCCTTTTTGGAAGATCCGGTCACCGTGGACCGGTCCCGAGAGGGAGGTCGATATGGTTGCTCACCGATGCAGGGCCGCGGCGCCCTGCCCTGACGACACGCCCCGGCACCTCAGGGACGCCCGCGGCACTGGTGGCCGGGTATCCACCGATCCGAGCAGTCTGAACTAACCGGTGGTACCGGCGTCCGCGCCGTTGTTGCGCGGCTGTCGTTTCGCGAATTCGTTCCAACTCCTTTCGTAATGGAGACGCCATTGGTGGCCCGCGCTCTTGCCACCGCCCGCGCGAATGCACCCGCCGGCAAGAAGTCGCCGGATTACGTGGTGCTGCGCCCGCGCCGGCGCACGGCCCAGGCGGTCACACGACCCGCCGACCTCAACCAGAAGATCGCCAAGTTTCTCGCGCTCGAGAAGCCCGCGACGCCTTGCCTCGTCGTCGATCTCGACGTCGTCGCCGAGGCGTACAAGGAGCTCGTCAAGTATCTGCCGCTCGCGCGCGTCTATTATGCGGTCAAAGCCAATCCCGCGCCGGAGATCGTGGCGCGCCTCGCGGCCTTGGGCTCCGCCTTCGACGTGGCGAGCCCGAGCGAGATCGAGCTCTGCCTCGGGCACGGCGTTGCGCCCGAGCACATCTCCTACGGCAACACGATCAAGAAAGAGGCCGACATCGCCTTCGCCTACGGGAAGGGCGTGCGGCTCTTCGCCTTCGACAGCAAGGCGGAACTGGAGAAGCTCGGCCGGGCCGCGCCCGGCGCGCGCGTCTTCTGCCGCGTGCTCGTCGAGTGCGACGGCGCCGAATGGCCGCTCTCGCGCAAGTTCGGCTGCGATCCCGACATGGCGGTGGCGCTGCTGCGCCAGGCGAAGGAGCTGGGTCTCGAGCCTTACGGCGTGTCGTTCCACGTCGGCTCGCAGCAGACCGACCTGACGCAATGGGACAGCGCCGTGGCACGTGCTCACGACGTGTTCATGGCGCTCGCCGCAGCCGACATTTCGCTCAAGATGGTTAATGTCGGCGGCGGCTTCCCGGCGCGCTACCGCACCGAGGTACAGCCCTTGGAGCGCTATGCGGGTGCGGTCATGGCGGCGATGACGCGGCAGTTCGGCAACGATCTGCCGGAGATCGTGATCGAGCCGGGCCGCTCGCTCGTCGGCGACGCCGGCGTGATCCAGACCGAGGTGGTGCTGATTTCGCAAAAGTCGCTCGCGGACGAGCGGCGCTGGGTCTATCTCGACGTCGGCAAGTTCAACGGGCTCGCGGAGACGGCGGACGAGAGCATCAAGTACCGCATCCGCACGCCGGCCGACGGCGGCACGACTGCGCCGGCGGTGATCGCGGGCCCGACCTGCGACAGCGCCGACATTCTCTACGAGAAGGCCGACTACCGCCTGCCGGTCGATCTCAAGGTCGGTGACAAGGTCGAGATCCTGGCGACCGGGGCCTACACGTCGAGCTACGCCTCGGTCGGCTTCAACGGCTTCCCGCCGCTCAAGACCTACTGCATCTGACGCGGCGCAAAGCCGGACGTTCGCGATGGCCGGGCTCGTCCCGGCCATCGGCTTTTTTGCGTCTAGCCGCGCACGGGCGGCGAGGAGAGCGAGATCTCGCCCAGGAGCTTCTGCTCGATCGCGGTGGCGAAGGACTGAAAATCCTCGACCTTGAGGAGGAAGCTGTGGTCGCCGCCCACGACGTACTGGTCGTAGTACTGGTCGAGCCAGGGCTCGGTCTTGAGGATGGCGAGGCCATTGATGGCGATGCCCTGCGCCACGAGCGCGTCGCGCACCTCGTTGGGCGGCGGCCCGATGTTGGCCATGCCGTCGCCTGAGACGTCGATGACGCGGCGGTCGGCTGCGTCCGGCATTTCCTCGAACGCGGCGGCCGACGCGAGCATCGCGTCGCCGATCGCGGTCAGGCCTGCCGAGCTTCGCGTCGAGGCGCGCACCGCTGCGGCGAACGCTGCGGCGCTCTTCGTGTCGGCGATACGCGCCCACGGCACGGTCACCACCTGTTTGTCGCGGTCCGACCATTCGAGCACCATGGCCTCGATCGCGCCGTGCGCGCCGCCGCGGATCGCGTCGACCACGGCCTTGTTCTCGAAGGCGCGCGCGATCCCCTCGTGCTGGAGCTGATACTCCTCGGCATCGACGCTCTCGGAGACATCGACGGCGAGGACGAGCGCCACATCGACGGGTTCGGCCTCGGCCCTGCCACCGAGGAACGCGGCTAGCACCGCGGCGTAGGCGGCGGCGCGAACGCCGCTCGTCACGAGGGGCTGCGGCCGAGTGGTGCGGCGAGCCCCGCGGCAGGCGCGGAGGCAGGAATGGGCACGGTGCGGCCGGCGAGGCGCTCGCGCGCACCGGCATCATCGCCCGATGGGAGCGGCGCGTCGGGCGCGCCGATCCAGGCGAGCACGTCATCGACCACGCGCGCGCCGTCGAGGTCACGCAGCAGCAGGTGGTAGCCCTCCGGGTAGAGCGCCACGCGCTGGCGCGGTCCGGCGCCGGGCGGCAGCTCCGCGACAAAGCGCTCGACGGCGTGGCGCGGCACGATCTGGTCCTGCTCGCCATAGAGGATGAGCGCGCGCGCGGAGAAACGCGGCGCCTCGGCGAGCGCTTGGCCCATGAGGTCGACGAGGCCGTTCAACGTGTCCGAGCGCGTCTCCTTGATGACGAGCGGATCGGCGCCGAGCACCCGCAGCATGGCGATGTTGTCGGAGGCGCGGATCTTCACCGGGATGAGGCTCGGCGACCAGCGGATGCTCGGCATGAGATCGGCAAGCCACAATCCGGCGCGCTCAAACACGTTCATGGTGTCGCGGCCCCACACGGCGGGCGCGAGAAGGACGACGCCGTCGGGCGCCGCGGGGCCGTGCCCGGCGCGGTTCGCCGTGAGCTCGGCCACGGCCGCGCCCATGCTCTCGCCCATGAGATAGACTGGCACGCCCGGATGCCGCTCGCGCAGCCATTGCATGGCGCCGAGCGCGTCATCGATCATGGCGCGAGATCCGGCCCAGCGGCCAGGCGCTGGCGCCGCGCCGAAGCCGCGCTGATCGTAAGCGTAAAGCGCGAAGCCCTCCGCCGCGAACACCGGCCCGGCCGCGGCGAACGCATTGGAATAATCGTTGAAGCCGTGCAGCGCGAGCACGACGGCGCGGGTCTTGCCCTCCGGCAGCCAGCGCCGCATCGGCAGCCGCGCGCCATCGGCGGCGACGAACGGCGTGCCGAGCGCGGCATCCTGGGGCGCCGGCACGTGAAGGGCGGCGCGCGTCTCGTGATCTGCGGCGGGCATGGGCGCGGGCACGCTTGACATGCAGGCTGAGAGGAGAAGGAGAGCGAGAACGGCAGCTAAGCGCATCACGGGTCCCGGCGAAAGCCCGAGCCTGCGCGAACGCGGTTAACGCATCGTAAAAATCACGCCGCGGCTCTTGCCGAATCGCGCACGCAGTTTGCATAATCCGCGCGTCGCATGGATGCCTGCCCGCGTCCGTCGGGAACGAGGGGAATTGCGAATGGCAAAGCTCGAAATCGCGCTCGCCGCCGCCGTCGGCGGGCTCTTGTCGCTGTCGGTTGGGCTCGCGGCCGCCGCGGAGACGCGCCAACCTCCGGCGTGCTCGGCGATCGCGTTTCGCCCGCTCCCATCGGGCTTGACCGACGGCGTTCAGAACGCCGGCCTCTACCACTCGCGCTTCGGCCGCATGGAGGTGAAGGCCAACGTCAAGAACGGCACGCCCGAAGGCTATTTCGTCGAGATCGACGGCAAGCCGCCGACGAAAGTCGCGGCGCAAAATCTACCGGCGGACGTCACCGCCTGCGCCAAGCTGAAGCGCATGGGCGCGCCGGCAAAGGGCGAGGATCCGTGCTCCGGCGACCGCCTCACGGTGTTGACGAGCCACAGCGGCGATAAGCGCTATTACCTGCTTTACGCGCACGAAGGGCGCGGCGCCGAAGCGTGGCATTTCTGCAGCGCCGGCTCGTCCTAAAGCGATCTAGTTCGGCAGGCGCGCCTCGGCCGGGTGCGGTGGCTCCGCCATCAGCGCGGTGCGGTAGCGCGCAGGATCGGTGATGAGCGCCAGCGCCGCACGATCATCCGCATCGCCGCTTGCGCGCTGTGGCGGACACAACCCGCGCAGCCTTGTCCAGGCGGCGTCGTCGAGCCCCGTACGCGCCGTGCGCAACTCGCTCTCCGCCACACCCGGCGCTGCCGTGCACACGGTCGGCACGACGCCGTGGTGGTTGAGCGGATAGCCCGCGGGCGAGTAGAGCTCGGCCCACGTCACGGTCAGCTCGCCGCCATTCCTGGTGCGCAGCACGGTCTGCACCGTGCCCTTGCCGAAAGAGGCGCTGCCGATGACGACGGCGCGGCCCGCATCCTGCAGCGCGGCCGCAACGATCTCGGCCGACGACGCCGAGCCGCCGTCGATGAGCACGGCAAGCGGCGCCTTCTCCGGCTCGCCCTCGCGCGGCGCATCGAAGCTTTGATGGCTCTCCGGCACGCGCCCGGCCGTGCTCGTCACCGGCTCGTCGGCGAGGAAGATGCTGGCGAGATCGACCGCCTGGTCGAGAAGTCCGCCCGGATCGCCGCGCAGGTCGAGCACAATGCCGCGAAACTGGCGGCCAAGCTCCTGGTGCGCGGCGCGCAGGAGCCGAGCGGCCGAGCGCGCGGTACGCTGGTTGAAGCTCGCGACCTTGAGCCAGGCGATGCCATCGTGCGTCTTAAGCGTCACGGTCTGGCGGAAGATGACCTCGCGCCGCATGACGAGCGTCAGGGGAGCATCGCCGCCGGCCCGCGCGATCTGGAATGCCACGGTGCTGTTCTTGGGGCCGAGCAGGCGCTGCTGCACGTCCTCCTCGCTGAGCTCGCCGAGCGCCGCGCCGTCGATCGCGACGATGCGGTCGGCGACCTGGATGCCGGCCGCGGCGGCGGGCGTCTCGGGCAGCACCGAGGCAACGCGCACTTTGCCGTCACTGAAATCGAGCGTCACGCCCACGCCGATGAAGCCGTCGCGCTCGGCGCGGTGGTCGCGCGCCACATCGGGCCGCACATAACGCGAGAAGCGGTCGAGCGTATGGAGCGCTGCGTCGAGGACGCGCTCGTCGGCGATGTCGGGCGCGACATCGGCAATAAGGGGCGAGCGCTCGCGCGCCTTCGCCATCATCCGCGCCGTGAGATCGCCCCACGCGGCGGCGTTGTCATCGGCCGGCGCCGGCTCGCGCGCGACCTCGCTGCCGTCGTTCAGCGTAACCGCGCCGTTCGCCGTGTTAACCACGAATGCCGGATCGATGCGGCGGAGGCCGGCGAGCGCCGCGAGTGCAAGCTGTTCCGGCTCAATCGACTCAATGTGGTAGCGCACCACATCGCCATAGACCTCGCCGAAGAGCTGCCCGTCCTGGGGCGCGAACCCGCCGCCCGTGCTGCACGCGGCAAGCGCGAGAAGGAGCGCCGCGCCCGCATAGCGCCAAACTACGCTCAATATTAACAACACAGCCCCCGCCCGTTTTCTTATGCGGCATTTTTCGCATTTCGCCGCGCGCGAGGCAACAACTAGCGCCGGCCCTTGCGCCGATGCGGCTTCGCGCGGCCCGCCGGGCGCGGGCGCGGGCGAGCGCGCTCGGTCTCGGTCTCGTCCTCGTCGAGGGCGAAGAGAAGCGAGGCGGTGACGGCGTTGGCCTCCGCGAGGCGCACGTTAACCAGATCGCCAAGCGTAAAGGTGCGCCGCGTGCGTCGGCCGACGAGCCGGTGATGCGCCTCGTCGTGCACGTAGAAATCGCCGGGAAGACTCCTCATCGGGATAAGTCCGTCGGCGCCGGTCTCGTGCAGGGTGACGAACAGTCCCGCGCGCGTGACGCCGCTGATCCGCGCGACGAAGCGCGCGCCGACGCGCTCGGCGAGGAAGGCGGCGAGATAGCGATCGGAAGCGCTTCGCTCGGCGGCGGCGGCGCGGCGCTCGGTCATCGAGATGTGCTCGCCGGCCGCGGTCATCGCTTCGATCGTGACGGGCGGCAAGGCACCGGCGCCGAACTTCTCGCCGGCGATGAGCGCGCGATGGACGAGAAGATCGGAATAGCGCCGAATGGGCGAAGTGAAATGCGCGTACCGCCGGAGCCCCAAGCCGAAATGGCCGAGGTTGTTCGGGCTGTAGACGGCCTGCGCCTGCGACCGCAGCACGAGCTGGTGAACGAGCGTCTCGTACGGCGTGCCGGCCGCCTTCGCGAGGATCGTGTTGAAGTGATGCGGCCGCACGGCTTGGCCCTTGGCGAGCCGGAGGCCGGCGATGCCGAGGCTGTCCAGGAACTCGCGCAGCGCCGCGAGCTTCGCCGGGTCCGGCACGTCGTGGACGCGGTACATGCAGGGCTGCCGCAACCGCTCCAGCGCCTCGGCGGCAGCGACATTGGCGGCGATCATCAGCTCCTCGATGAGGCGATGGCTGTCGAGGCGCTGGCGCGTCTCGACGCGCGCGACGCGACCGCCGGGATCGAGCAGGATCTGACGCTCCGGCAAGTCGAGGTCGAGCGTGCCGCGTTTCTTGCGCGCCGCCGCAAGCGCGCGGAAGACGCCATAGAGCGGGCGCAGCACGGGCTCGACGAGATCGCGCGTCTGCGCCGACGGGCTGTCGTCGATGGCGGTCTGCGCCTCCTCGTAGGTGAGGCGCGCGGCCGAACGCATGAGGCCGCGCACGAAGCGATGGCGCGTGAGATTACCGGCGGCGTCGATCCACAGATGCGCGGCGACGCAGGCGCGATCGACGCCGGGCTTCAGCGAGCAGAGCTCGTTCGAGAGCTCTTCCGGCAGCATCGGCACGACGCGGTCGGGGAAATAGACCGAGTTGCCGCGCTCGCGCGCGGCGTGATCGAGCGCGTCGCCGGGCCGCACGTACCAGGCGACGTCGGCGATCGCGACGAGCGCGTGCCAGCCGCCCTGCGCCTCGCGATCGGGCTCGGCCCAGACGGCATCGTCGAAGTCGCGCGCGTCGGGGCCGTCGATCGTCACGAGCGGGTGGCCGCGCAAGTCGGTGCGGCTGCCGTGCGCGACGGGCCGCGCCGCGGTGGCGAGGTCGAGCGCCGCTTGCGGGAACGTGGTGGGGATGCCGTGCGCGTGGATTGCGATCAGGCTGAAGGCGCGCGGGCTCGTGCTGTCGCCGATGCGCTCGACGATCTTCGTCTCGGGCAGGCCGAAGCGGCGCTGCGGCAGTATCTCGGCGAGCACGACCTCGCCGTCGGCGGCGCCGAGATCGGCGCCGCGCGCGACGAGGAACTCGTTCCTGACCTTGCGGTCGGTCGGCTCGATGCGGCCGCCCTCGCGATGGCGGCGAAAAACGCCGAGGACACGGTCGCGCTTTTCTTCGGTGATGGCGCGCACGATGCGCGCCTCCCAGCCCTCGGCGCCGTGGCGAAAGCGCACGACCGCGCGCTCGCCCACCGCGAGCGCCGGCGCCCCAGGCTCGGCGAAGACAGGGATGTCCGGTGCGGCGACGGCTTCATGCCACGAGAGCGGCCGGCCATGCATTTCGCCGTCGAGATCGATCTCGGTGATGGCGAGGACGCCGATCTCGGGAAGACGCGGCGGCGCGCCGCTCGTGTCCGAAGGCCGGTTTCGCGTGCCTCTATTCGGCGGGCTCGCGCGCCTTTTGCTTGCGTTTGGGCGCTCGCGCCTTGGCACGGCCCCGTTTTCCTTTCCCGCCCGTCTTCCTTTCCGCCTGCGCGGCGAGGAGGGCGACCGCCTCGTCGAGCGTCAGTTGCTCGGGCTCGATGTCGGACGGCACAGTGGCGTTGATACCGCCGTGGCTGACATAGGGGCCGTAGCGGCCACGATAGAGATTGATCGAGGCCCCGTCCGAGGGATGTTCTCCGACGACGCGGAGCGGGCTGCGTCCGCCGCGGCCGGTCTTCGGCTCCGCGAGGAGACTGACCGCGCGGTTGAGCCCGATCGTCAGCACGTCGTCGCCGGCCGTGAGCGATTTATAGATCTTGCCGTGCCGAACATAGGGGCCAAAGCGGCCGATGCCGGCGACGATCGGCTCGCCATCCTCGGGATGGGGGCCCACCTCGCGCGGCAGGGCGAGCAGCTTCAATGCGGACTCGAGCGTGACATCGGCGGGCGCCATGCCCTTGGGCAGCGAAGCGCGCTTCGGCTTCTCGCCGTTCTCGCCCTCGCCGAGTTGGACATAGTTGCCGTAAGGGCCCTTCTTCAGAGCGACCTTTTCGCCGGTCGCCGGATCCTCGCCCAATTCGCGCGGGCCGACATCGCCGCCGTTCGTGCCGTCGCCGCGCTCGAGACCCAAGGCGCGCGTGTATTTGCATTCGGGATAGTTCGAGCATGCGATGAAGGCGCCGTACTTGCCAAGCTTCAGGCCGAGCCGCCCATTCTGGCACGCGGGGCAGAGGCGCTGGTCGCGGCCGCTGCCGTCGTCGGGGAAGAAATGCCGGCCCAGCACTTCGTCGAGCGATTCGATGACCTGCGTGATCTTGAGGTCCTTGGTCGCGTCGATGGCGGCCGAGAAGTCGCGCCAGAAATCCTCGAGCACCTTCTGCCACTCGATGCGGCCGCCCGAGATGTCGTCGAGCTTGTTCTCGAGATCGGCGGTGAAGCCGTACTCGACATAGCGGTCGAAGAACGAGGTGAGGAAGGCGGTGACGACGCGGCCGCGATCCTCGGGGATGAAGCGCTTCTTCTCGAGCCGTACGTAGTTGCGGTCCTGCAGGACCTGCAGGATCGAGGCGTATGTGGATGGCCGGCCGATGCCGAGCTCCTCGAGCTTCTTGACGAGGCTCGCCTCGCTGTAGCGCGGCGGCGGCTGCGTGAAATGCTGCAGCGGCTCGACCACGCCGCGCGCAAGCTTCTGGCGCTCCTCGAGCGGCGGCAGGCGGCTGCCGTCCTCGCTCTCGCTCGGATCGTCCTCGTCCTCGTGGTAGAGCGCGAGGAAGCCGTCGAAGGCGATGGTCGAGCCGGTCGCGCGCAAGGTCACGCTGTTGTTCGCGGGCTCGATATCGATCGCGACCTGGTCAATGAGCGCCGTCGCCATCTGGCTCGCGACCGCGCGCTTCCACACGAGTTCGTAGAGCGCGCGCTGATCGTGATCGAGGTGGCGCGCGACTTGCGGCGGGCGGAGGAACATATCGGTCGGGCGGATCGCTTCGTGCGCTTCCTGCGCGTTCTTGGCTTGCGTGCGATAGATGCGCGGCTCGTCGGGAACGTAGCGCTGCCCGTGATCCTGTTCGATGAGGCGGCGCGCCGCGGATATGGCTTCGTTCGAGAGCGTGACGCCGTCGGTGCGCATGTAGGTGATGAGGCCGACAGTGTCGCCGCCGATATTGACGCCCTCGTACAAATACTGCGCGATGCGCATGGTGCGGCTCGCGCCGAGGCCAAGCTTGCGCGAGGCCTCCTGCTGCAGGGTCGAGGTGGTGAAGGGCGGCGGCGGATTGCGCCGCACCTGCTTCTTCTCGACCGACGTGACGGCATAGCCGGACGCCGCGAGGATCTTGTCGGCGGCGGAGCGCGCCTCCGCTTCGTTCTTGAGGTCGAACTTGTCGAGCCGCTTGCCGTCAAGATGCGTCAAGCGCGCGCGGAAGGTCTCGCCCGAGGCGGTTTTGAACTCGGCCTCGACGGTCCAGTATTCCTGCGCGCGGAAGGCCTCGATCTCGTCCTCGCGCTCGCACACGAGGCGGAGCGCCACCGACTGCACGCGGCCGGCCGAGCGGCTGCCCGGAAGTTTGCGCCACAGCACCGGCGAAAGCGTGAAGCCCACGAGATAATCGAGCGCGCGCCGCGCGAGATAGGCTTCGACCAGTTCGCGGTCGAGCGCGCGCGGGTGGCGGAATGCTTCGAGCACCGCCTGTTTCGTCACCTCGTTGAAAACGACACGCTTTACGTCGACGCCTTTCAGCGCCTTGCGCTGGCGCAGCACCTCCTCGACGTGCCACGAGATCGCCTCGCCCTCGCGATCGGGGTCGGTCGCGAGGAAGAGATGGTCGGCGCCCTTGACGGCGGCGGCGATCTCCTTGAGGCGCTTGTCAGCCTTGGAATCGACCTGCCACGACATCGCGAAATCGTCATCGGGCCGCACCGAGCCGTCCTTGGGCGGCAGGTCCCGCACATGGCCGTAGCTTGCGAGCACGGTATAGCCGCGGCCCAGATATTTGTTGATTGTCTTGGCCTTAGCTGGCGATTCGACGACGACGACGTTGCTCATGAAGGATCTGGCGTTGTGGAAACCGGCAACAAATGGCAACGAGGCGGCCTCATAGCAAGGCGACCTGGTTCCCGGGGTGGCGTTCGATCCGGCCCGCGAGCTCGAGCTCGAGCAGCGCGGTCACGACGAGGGCAGGGGAGAGGTGGCACTGCCGGACCAGTTCGTCAACTTCAACGGGTGAGGGTGAAAGAAGCGTTAACAGCTGTTCGCGCGCCCGTGCAAGCTGGGTCTCGTCGAGCGGGGCCGCGGCCGCTGCGGCGAAGAGCGCGCGGCGGCGCTCGGCCAGCGGCACCTCGAGTTGCGGCGCCAGCTCGTCGAGGATGTCGGCGGCGCTTTCGACGAGGCGCGCGCCCTTGCGGATCAGATCGTTGGTGCCGCGGCAGCGCGGGTCGAGCGGCGAGCCCGGCACGGCGAATACCTCGCGCCCCTGGTCCAAGGCGCAGCGCGCGGTGATGAGCGAGCCCGAGCCGACCGCCGCCTCGACCACGAGCACGCCCAGCGCGATGCCCGAGATGATGCGGTTGCGGCGCGGGAAGTGGCGAGCCTGCGGCACCATGCCGACCGGCATCTCGGCGACGAGCGCGCCGCGTTCGGCGACCGCCTCGTGCAGCTCGCGGTTCTCTTCCGGATAGACGGTGTCGATGCCGCCGGCGAGAACGGCGATCGTGCCGCTCTCGAGCGAGCCCTCATGCGCCGCGCCATCGATGCCGCGCGCGATGCCGGAGACGATGACGAGGTTCTGCGTGCCGAGGGCATGCGCGATCTCGCGCGCGAAGCGCCGGCCATTGGCGGATGCGTTGCGCGCGCCGACGATCGCCACCGCGCGTCGCGTCAACAGCTCGCCGTGGCCGCGCAGCGACAGGAGCGGTGGCGCATCCTCGACCGCCGTGAGCGCCGGCGGATAGGCCGGCTCGCCCCACGCGACGAGCTTTGCCTGCGCCTTGCCGAGCGCTTCGAGCTCGCGCTCGACCGCGGCTTTCGTCGCAAGCGTGAGCGGGCGCTGGCGGCCGCCGCGGCGTGCGATCTCCGGCAGCGCATCGAGCGCCGCTCCAGCCGAGCCGAAGCGCGCGAGAAGCTGATAGAACGTGATCGGTCCCGGTATGGTGTAGGAAACGCCACAGGCGTTTCCTACACCATACCGATCGGTCCGACATTCTCGCTGCGAATGAGGCGCAGCCAGTCGAAACGCTCGGACGGGCTCAACGTGCGCGCGGCGCCGCTCATGGGGGCCGCACCATGGGCAAAAGCGGGGCCGCGCGTCAATGGCCTCGTCTGAGGACGACCCGGCTCTCCTCGCCGCGCACGAGGCGGAGCGCGTTGTCGCGATGGCGCGCCAGCACGAGAAGCGCGATGACGAGAGTGACGGCACTCGTGGCGCTCGCGCCGGTGATGAGCCAGGCATAGACGGGTGCAAGCGCAGCGGCTGCGATCGCGGCGAGCGAGGAATAGCGCGTCGCAATGACGATCATGAGCCAGGTCGCGCCGCAGGCGAGCCCCACCGGCCAGGCAAGCGCGAGGAGCGCGCCGCCCGATGTCGCGACACCCTTGCCGCCATTGAAGCCGAGCCAGGGCGGGAACATGTGTCCCAGCACCGCGGCGAGTGCCGCGATCGCGGTGAGCTCCGCGCCCCATGCGTGCGCGACGAGCACGGCGGCCGCGCCCTTGCCGCCGTCGAGCAGCAGCGTCAGCGCCGCGAGTCCCTTACGGCCGGTGCGCAGCACATTCGTCGCGCCGATATTGCCCGAGCCGATGCGGCGAATGTCGCCGAGGCCGGCGACGCGCGTCAGGATGAGCCCGAACGGGACGGAGCCCAGGAGGAAGGCGAGCGCCGCGCAAATCGCATATCCGCCCGCTCCGGATGAGACCGGCATGGAACTCTTCGCGTGAACCTTTTATCACTATATGGCGGCGGAGAGGCGGGATGAAGCGCGACGTCTGCACCATCAACGACCTGTCGAACGAGGAGATCGAGGAGATTTTCGATCTCGCCGACCGCTTCCTCGCCGAAATGGGCAAGGCCGAGCGCCCGCATCAAATTGGCGGCCGGCGCGGCGATGCCATTGGCCAGGTGATGACGAGCCTCTTTTATGAGCCCTCGACCCGCACGCGCTTTTCCTTCGAGGCGGCGATGGTGCGGCTGGGCGGGAGCGTCCTCGGCACCGTCGATCCGGTGACGTCGTCGGCGGCGAAGGGCGAAAGCCTCGCCGACACGGTGCGCGTCATGGAGAATTACGCCGACCTCATCGTCATGCGTCACCCTTACGAAGGCGCCGCGCGCGCTGCGTCCGAATATGTCGACATCCCCGTCCTCAATGGCGGCGATGGCGGCCACGAGCATCCGACGCAGACGCTGTGCGATCTCTTCACGCTCCGACGCGAGCATAAGAGCTTGAAGGACCTGAACGTGCTCCTCGTCGGCGATCTGAGGAACGGGCGCACGGTGCATTCGCTCGTCTACGGCCTCGCGCGCTTCAAGGCCAACATCATCCCGATGCCGGCCAAGGGGTTCGAGCTGCCCGACCATGTCGGCCGCCGGTTGCAGGAGGAATATCACCACCATCCTTATCCCAAGGAGGCCGTGTTCGCGGGCGAGGAGGACTTGCCGCCCATCGACGTCGTCTATGTCGCGCCGGGAAGCGAGCTCGACCTGAGCGCGCAGGGACAGGTCCCGGCTGGCGCGGACGAGGACGGGGCGGAGCGGCGCCAGAAGCGCGCGCTCAAATTCGACGTGTGTTACGTGACGCGGCTCCAGGGCGAACGGCTCGCGCCGGGGCAGAAGCTCGGCACGGATTATCCCGTGATCGACGCCAAGTTCCTGCGCGGACGGCGCTATCGCGACACGCGCGTGCTCCATCCGCTGCCGCGCGTCAACGAGCTCGGCTACGACCTCGACAGCGATCCGCGCGGCGTCTATTTCAAGCAGGCGGCCTATGGCGTGCCGGTGCGCATGGCCTTGATCGCGAAAGTGCTGGGGCTCATGCCGTTCACGTCACGCGAGGCGGCCCCGCAGCGCAAGGTCTATGGCCATGCCGAGGGCCTGCGCTGTCCCAATCCGCGCTGCATCACCCAGCACCCGAGCGAGAAGGCGCACTTGGCGCCGAAATTCTGGTTCATCCGCTCGACCCGGGCGCTGGCGCGCTGCGTCTATTGCGAGACCGATACCGAGATCGCGCGCTATGGCGACATGACGACGCGGAAGGCGTCCTCCGATTTCGACCGGCTGCCGGCGCTTGCGGCCGGCGACGTGCTGCTGTTCGCGAGTGCCGAAGACGCGCGCAAGGCGGGCTACGGCTGATTGTCCTGCCCGATCCGGTCGAGAAACCCCTGGAGGATGTAGGCGGCAGCGGCCTTGTCGATGAGTTCGGCGCGGCGCTTGCGCGAGAGGTCGCCTTCGATCATCCCTCGCTCGACCGCGGCGGTCGAAAGCCGCTCGTCCCAGAAGGCAAGCGGCAGGTCCTCGAGCGCAAGGAGGTTCTTCGCGAACTGGCGCACGCCCTGTGTGCGCGGGCTGTCGCGCCCGTCGAGAGCGAGCGGCAGTCCCGCCACGAGCGCGCCAACGCCGTGCTTTCGAACTTCGGCGAAAATCCGCGCGGCGTCGTCGCGAAAGCGCGTGCGGTGGATCGTGTCGAGCGGCGAGGCGATGACAAGCCGCGTGTCCGAAAGCGCCATGCCGATGGTCTTGGTGCCGACATCGAGCCCGAGGATCCGCGCGCCCGGATGCAGCGCTTTCTTGATGTCGCTGGGGTTGCAGACCGGCATGACGGATGCTAGGGGACGCGCATGGCGTTGGACAAGGCCACGGTCGCGCGAATCGCAGCGCTCGCGCGCATCAAGGTGCCGGACGGCGAGCAGGAGCATCTGGCCAGCGAGCTGTCGAACATCCTCGCTTGGATCGCGCAGCTGAACGAGGTCCCGACCGAGGGCGTCGAGCCCATGGCGAGCGTCGCCGACATGCGCCTGCCGGTGCGCGACGACGTCGTCACCGACGGTAATGTGCGCGAGCGCATCCTCGCGAACGCGCCGCAGGCGCAGAGGGGCTTCTTCGTCGTGCCGAAGGTTGTGGAGTGACGGGCCTTACGGGCCTCACCATCGCCGCCGCGCGCGACGGTTTGCGGCAGAAGAAATTCTCGGCCCGCGAACTCGCCGAGGCGCATATCGCGGCAGTCGCGGCGGCACGGCCATTGAATGCCTATCTCGTCGAGACGCCCGAGCGCACGCTCGCGATGGCGGCGGACGCGGACAAGCGCCTTGCCGCCGGCGAAGGCCGCGCGCTCGAAGGCCTGCCGATCGGCATCAAGGACCTGTTCTGCACCGAGGATGTCGCAACGACGGCGGGCTCGCGCATCCTCGAAGGGTTCCGGCCGCCTTATGAATCGACGGTCACGGCCAATCTCTGGCGCGCCGGCGCGGTGATGCTCGGCAAGCTCAACATGGACGAGTTCGCCATGGGCTCGGCCAACGTCACGAGCGCCTTCGGCGCGGTCGAGAACCCGTGGCGGCGGCGGCACGACAACCGTCCGCTCGTGCCCGGCGGATCGTCGGGCGGATCCGCCGCAGCCGTGGCGGCGCGCGCAGCACTCGCCGCGACCGGCACCGACACCGGCGGCTCGATCCGCCAGCCCGCGAGCTTTTGCGGCATCGTCGGATTGAAGCCCACTTACGGGCGCTGCTCGCGCTGGGGCATCGTCGCGTTCGCTTCCTCGCTCGACCAGGCCGGGCCGATGACGCGCACCGTGCGCGACGCCGCCATCATGCTCGGCGCGATGGCCGGGCACGACGCGAAGGACTCAACGTCGGCGCCGATTGCCGTGCCGGATTTCGAGGCGGCGTGCGCGCGCCCCGTGCGCGGCTTGCGCATCGGCATTCCGCGCGAATATCGGCTCGACGGCGGGCCTGCGGAGATCGAGGCGCTGTGGCAGCAAGGCCGGCGCTGGCTCGAGGCGGCGGGCGCCAGTATCGTCGAGATCAGCCTGCCGCTCACAAAATATGCGCTACCGGCCTATTACATCATCGCGCCGGCGGAGGCCTCATCGAACCTCGCGCGCTATGACGGCGTGCGCTTCGGCCTGCGTGTTCCGGGCGAAAGCCTCGAGGCGATGTACGAGGAAACGCGGGGGGCGGGCTTCGGCGTCGAGGTGCGCCGCCGCGTCCTCATCGGCACTTATGTGCTCTCGGCCGGCTATTACGATGCCTATTACCTGAAGGCGCAAAAGGTGCGCACGCTCATCGCGCGCGATTTCGCGAGCGCATTCGAAAACTGCGACGCGATCCTGACGCCGACGGCGCCGTCCTCCGCCTTCGCCATCGGCGAGAAGATGGACGATCCGGTGGCGATGTATTTGAACGACGTGTTCACCGTGCCGTCAAGCCTCGCCGGATTGCCCGCGATCTCGCTGCCGGCGGGATTGAGCGACGACGGCCTGCCATTGGGTCTCCAGGTGATCGGCCGCGCCTTCGACGAGGAGACCGTGCTCGCGGTTGCCGCCGCGCTCGAGGCGGCGGCGGGATTTTCGGCCGAGCCCGCCTTCCTCGCCGGAGGCCGCGCATGAGCCTCATCGAGGGCCGCACTGGGCAATGGGAGGTCGTGATCGGCCTCGAGGTCCATGCGCAGGTGATCGCCAAGGCGAAGCTCTTCTCCGGCGCGGCCACGGCGTTCGGCGCCGAGCCCAACACGCAGGTCTCGACGATCGACGCGGCGTTTCCCGGCATGCTGCCGGTGCTGAACCGGTTCTGCGTCGAGCAGGCGGTGCGGACGGGTCTTGGGCTCGCGGCGGAGATCAATCTCGTCTCGGTGTTCGCGCGGAAGAATTATTTCTATCCCGATCTGCCGGCGGGTTATCAGATCTCGCAGTATGATCGTCCGATCGTCGGCAAAGGCCGCCTGACACTCGACCTCGCCGACGGCACGACGCGCGAGATCGGCATCACGCGCCTCCATCTCGAGCAGGATGCCGGCAAGAGCCTTCACGATCAGCATCCGCATGCGACCTTCGTCGACTTGAACCGCGCCGGCGTCGCGCTGATGGAGATCGTGTCCGAGCCCGATCTGCGCAGCGCCGAGGAGGCGGGCGCCTATCTGCGGAAATTGCGCGCGATCTTGCGCTATCTCGGCACGTGCGACGGCAACATGGAGGAAGGTAATCTCCGCTGCGATGCCAACGTATCGGTGCGCCGGTCCGGCGCCGCGCTCGGCACGCGCTGCGAGATCAAGAACGTGAACTCGGTCCGTTTCGTCATGCAAGCAATCGAGTACGAAGCGCGCCGCCAGGTCGAGCTGCTGGAGGATGGCGGCACGATCGCGCAGGAGACGCGGCTCTTCGATGCCGCGCGCGGCATCACCCGGCCGATGCGCAGCAAGGAGGAGGCGCACGACTACCGCTATTTTCCCGATCCCGATCTCCTGCCGCTCGTGCTCGAAGAGAGTTGGGTCAAGGAGATCGGCGCGCGCCTGCCCGAGCTTCCCGACGCGAAAAAGGCGCGCTTCATCGACACATTCGACCTTTCGGTTGCGGAGGCCGATCTGCTCGTGGCCGAAAAGGCGACCGCCGATTATTTCGAGGCGGTCGCGCACGGCCGCGCCGGCAAGATCGCGGCCAACTGGGTGACTGGCGATCTCTTCGGCGTCCTCAACAAGCGCGGCGTCGGGATCGAGGAGTCCCCTGTTGCCGCCGCCGCGCTCGGCGAGCTTCTGGACCTTATCGCTGACGGCACGATCTCGGGGCGCATCGCCAAGGACGTGTTCGCGGCGATGGCCGAGACCGGGGAAGGCGCCAAGGCCATCGTCCAGGCGCGCGGCTTGCGTCAGGTCACCGATTCCGGAGCGATCGATGCCGCGATCGAGACGGTGCTCGCGCGCGAGGCGGACAAGATCGCCGAATACCGCTCGGGCAAGGACAAGCTGTTCGGCTATTTCGTGGGCCAGGTGATGAAGGCAACCGGCGGCAAGGCCAACCCCGCACTCGTCAACGAGCGGTTGCGCACCCGTCTCGGGTAAGGTTTGCGCGGCTCACCCCTTGTGGTAGCTTTGGGACGGGGGGACTCGGGCCATAGCGCACCGCGTGCGACAGCTTAGACCGACGGGCGGTATTGTTGACGGTGATCAACAGACTGCGCTCGGGTCGACGCGCGTTTTGCCGCTGGGCGTGCGGCTTGCGGTGATCATTGCCTTGGGAGCGGTTGGCTGGGCGATGATTCTCGGCCCGCTCTACCTGCTGTGGTGAGGGATTCTGATCCTTTCGGGCACTCTGTGTGATCGTTTTGTCACGAGTCGTAACGATTAGTAGGCTGATGGGCGCCTTTGCTTGTCAGCTCTTCCTGCCTTTGATATCAACTGCTTAGACTTGCCGCGCCAGTTGCCGGCAAGAGGGGAAAAAGCCATGCGGCATGGTCTCTTGGTCGCCTTGTGCAGCCTCTCGCTGGGGCTCCTGCCATCGCTCGGTCGGGCACAGGTGATCGAGCCCATGACGCCCATCCCGCCGCTGCCCACAGGGCCCGAGGCGCCGCCGCAGCCAGGCGCGCCGGCCGTAGTGGGCAAAACGGTGACCGACCGTGCGCGGCCCGAGATCGATCCGCTCGGCATCCGTTTCGGCGACTTCTTTTTCTTTCCGCGCGCCGAGCTCGACGAAGGCTTCAACGACAATTTGTTCGCGACCGAGACCGGCAAGGTCGGCGCCTGGCTGACGCAGGTGGTGCCGGCCTTCGACATCCGCTCGAACCTGCCGCAGAACGAGATCGACGTCAGCGCCGGCGCGGCGCTCGGCCGCTACTCCTCGCATACCAGTGAGAATTACGACGACGCATACGGCGCGCTGAGCGGCCGCATCGATTTGACGGCGCTCACCCATATTCTTGGCGGCGTGCGTTTCGACCGGCTTCACGAGCCGCGCACGTCGGTAAGTTCGCCGGGCAACGCCGCAAAGCCGGTCGTCTACAACACCGAGACCGGCAATGTCGGGATCGCGCAGACCGGCACCCGCATCGGCTACGAGGTCGATGGGATCGTGACGCGCTACGACTACGAGGCGCCGCCCGCCATCGGCGGGGGCACCGTCTTTCAGGACGACCGCAACGAAACGGGCTTCGAGGGCGCGGTCAAAGGCACGTACGAGTTCTATCCCGATTACCAGGCCTATCTCCGAGGCTCGGGCAACTCGCAGCAGTTCGACCATGCCGCCGGAAACGGCATCCCGATCCGCGATTCCAACGGCTACCGTATCGATGCCGGCTTGCGCGTCGACCTCACCGGCGTGACCTATGTCGAGGGTTATGCCGGCTGGCTCGAGCAGGATTATCGCGCCTCGCAGTTCGGCACCATCAGCGGGTTCGATATCGGCGGCAGCCTCGTGTGGAACTTCACCACGCTCGACACACTGAAGCTGACCACGGCGCGCGTTCCCTACAACAGCAACGCCGAAATCGGCGCGGTCGCGCCCGGCGCCGCGCTGTCGCCCGGCTATCTCGCCAGCACCTCCGTCATCAGCCTCGACCATGAGCTGTTGCGCAATCTGCTGCTCAACGCCAATGCCGGCTGGGAGAACGACGACTGGAAGGTCATCGACCGTACCGACGATGTCTACAGCTTCGGCGCGGGCGCCAAATACCTGATGAACCGCAACCTTTATCTCGGCTTCACCTGGACTTTCGAGCGCCGCAATTCGACCGGGCTGCAATCGACCACGGGCTTCTCGCAGAACATCTTCCTGCTGCGGCTCAGCACGCAGATCTGAGGCTCAGGCCCGGCCGTACGTGTCCTCGAAGCGGACGATATCGTCCTCGCCGAGATAGCTGCCCGACTGCACCTCGATGAGGTGGAGCGGAATCTTGCCCGGGTTCTCGAGCCGGTGCTGCGTGCCGAGCGGGATATAGGTCGACTGATCCTCGTGCAGCATGATCTCTTCGTTGCCGCGCACCACCTTGGCGGTGCCGAGCACGACCACCCAATGCTCAGCGCGGTGATGATGCATTTGCAGCGACAGCTTGCCGCCGGGCTTCACCATGATGTGCTTCACCTGCACGCGCTCGCCGGCATGGATCGTGCGGTAGGTGCCCCACGGCCGGTGCACGAGGGGGTGCGCCGCAAGCTCGGGCCGCTCCGCGCGCTCGAGCCGGGCGATGAGGGTCTTGAGATCGGCGGCGCGGCTCCTATGCGCGACGAGTGTCGCGTCGCCGGTCGCGACGACGATCAGGTCCTCGATGCCGAGTGCCGCGACGAGGCCCGCTTCCGAGCGCAGGTATGAGTTTTTCGTCGCTTCGGCGATGACGTCGCCGGAGATCACGTTGCCGGCGTCGTCTTTCGCGCCGATCTGCCACAGCGCATCCCACGTGCCGACATCGCTCCAGCCCATCTCGACCGGAACGACCGCCGCGTGGCGCGTATGCTCCATCACCGCGTAGTCGAGCGAGATATTCTCGCACTTGGCGAAGGACTCGCGGTCGAGGCGCAGGAAGTCGAGATCCGATTTCGCCCGCGCGAGCGCCGCGCGGCACGCCGCCAGCGTCGCCGGATGGAGCCGCTCCATCTCGGCGACGAGGAGCGCCGCGGGAATGAGGAAAATGCCGCTGTTCCAAAAATATTCGCCTGACGAGATGTAGGCCTCGGCGCGCGCGCGGTCGGGTTTCTCGACAAAGGCTGCGACCGCGAAGCTGCCGGGCGCGCCGGCGATGGCCGCGCCGCACTGGATATAGCCGTATCCTGTCTCAGGCCGGTCGGCAGTGATGCCGAACGTGACGAGATGGCCTTGCCGCGCGGCCTCGGCCGCGCGCTCGATCGCGGCGCGGAATGCCGCCAGATTGGCGATCACGTGGTCCGATGGCATGGCAAGAAGGAGCGCGTCCTTATCGTCCTTCATCACGAGCAACGCCGCGACCGCGATCGCGGGGGCGGTGTTGCGGCCCATCGGCTCGAGCACGACCGCGCGCGCCGCGACCTCGGCGAGGCGCAGCTGCTCGGCGACCATGAAGCGGTGCTCATCGTTGGCGATGACGAGCGGTGCGGCGAACATGGTCTGGTCGGCGACCCGCAGCGCCGCCTCCTGAAGCAGGCTGCGCTCGGACACGAGCGGCAAGAGCTGCTTCGGATGGAGCGCCCGCGACATCGGCCAAAGCCGCGTCCCCGAACCGCCGGACAGGATCACGGGATGGACCCGCGTCGTCATGCCGTCCTCGCCCTTTTCCGCCGCACGCCAGACCGCGCGGCGCGCAATCTTAGCGCAAAGCCGTTAAAGCACGATAATCGGGCCAGGAGCGGTCCTTCTCGGAGATCGCGGCCACGGGCAGCGGCCAGTCGATGGCAAAGGCGGGGTCGTCCCAACGCACGCCGGCGGATGCTTCGGGCGCATAGAAGGCCGAGATCTGGTAGAGCACCTCGCTGTCGTCCGTGAGCGTCTCGAACCCGTGCGCGAAGCCCCTCGGTATATAGAGAGCGGCGCCGGTCTCGGCCGCGAGCTCGAACCCCTGCCAGCGGCAATAAGTCGCCGAATTGGGCCGCAAATCCACCGCGACGTCGAAGATCGCGCCGCGAACGCAGCGCACGAGTTTCACCTCCTCATGCGGCGGGCGCTGGAAATGGAGGCCGCGGAGCGTGCCGCGCGCCGCGTTCGAGGAGAGGCTCGACTGCGCAATCTCGACATCGAGCCCGGCAGCCGCGAATTCGCGCCGGCACCAGATGCGCGCGAACGAGCCGCGCGCATCCCGGCTGGGCTCGAGCTCGACGAGAACGAGGCCCGGAAGCCGCGTCTTCGTGAAGATCATGCGTTGACGAGCGAGGGCCGCGCGGCCGTGGTGCGGCGGAATTCGCCGTCGATCTCGCCGGCCGCGACCAGGTGCTTCAGCTGCTTCAGCCGCGTGTAGGCGCGGAAGCCGAACGTCTGCGCGCTCATGCCGATGCAGGAGAAGACGTCGTGAAGCTGCTGCGCACCATCGGCCGCCGTGTAGCGGCAGCGGAAACCGGGCAAGCGCGCGCCGATCTTGGCGAATGCGACGCGGTAGGAGCGATTGTCGGCCGAAGGCGGCCCGAAGCTCAGCCGCGATCCGGCGAAGACGGCAGCCACGATCTCGGCGATCTGGCGCACGGTGTAGTTCTGCGCGTCGTCGCCGACATTGAAGATCTGTCCCGCGACGGCCTCTTCCGGCGCTTCAAGTGCCGCCACGATCGCCTGGCAGATATCCTCGACATGGACGAGCGGGCGCCATGGCGTACCGTCGCTCAGCACCTTCACCTCGCCCGCGGTCCAGGCGTGGCCGCAAAGATCGTTGAGGACGATATCGAAGCGCATGCGCGGGCTCGGCCCGTAGGCGGTGGCGTTGCGCAGGAACACGGGCGCGAAGCCGTCGCCCGCGAGCGGCATCACGTCGCGCTCGACGAGCACCTTGCAGTCGGCATAGGCGGTCTGCGGGTTGGGTGCGGACTCCTCGGTACGGTAGCCGCCGTCCGCAGCCGCGCCATAAACGCTGCACGAGGAAGTGTAGACGAAGCGGCGGACACGCGCCTTCTTGGCGCTCGCTGCGAGTTCGACCGAGCCGCGATGGTTGATGGCGTAGGTGAGGCGTGGGTCGTGTTGCGCCAGCGGATCGTTCGACAGCTCGGCCAAATGCACGATCGCGTCGAAGCCCGCGAGATCCGCGGCCGCGATGTCGCGAATGTCCTTCGTGACGGTTTGGGGTCGCTTGCGCCCGTCCTCGTAGAGCCATCCGTCGCGATAGAATCCCGCGTCCAACCCCACCGCCCGATGGCCGCGCTCGAGGAGAAGCGGGGTCAGCATCGCGCCGATATAGCCGTCGGCTCCTGTCACCAGAACGCGCATGCAGGTGCTCCTCGTGCGCGGGGTTTCCCGCGCCGAGCGAACGCCCGGCGCAAGGCTTTGTTCCCGCTTCGCCCTTCCGCGCGCGGGGGCGGTGCGCTAGGAAAAGCCCGACATATCAGGAAGAGGGCCGGCGATGATCGATCTTTATGCCTGGGGCACGCCCAACGGACGGAAGCCGATGATCATGCTCGAGGAGACCGCGCTTCCCTACGAGCTGCACAAGATCAATATCGGCAAGGGCGAGCAATTCACGCCCGAATTCATCGCCATCAATCCCAATTCGAAAATTCCCGCGCTCATCGACCGTGACGGCCCCGACGGCAAGCCGCTGCGCGTTTTCGAATCGGGCGCGATGCTCATCTATCTCGCCGAAAAGACCGGCAAGTTCATGCCGCAGGATGCGCGCGGAAAATATGCCGTGCTCGAATGGCTGATGTTCCAGATGGGCGGGGTCGGCCCGTTCTTCGGCCAGGCGCATCATTTCCTGCGCCAGGCGCCGGAGCAGATCCCTTATGCGCAGGAACGCTACGTGAAAGAGACGCGGCGGCTCTATGGCGTGATGGACAAGCGCCTGGGCGAGGTGCCGTTCCTCGCCGGCGACTATTCGATCGCCGACATGGCTACATATCCGTGGGTCGCGCGCTACGAATGGCACAAGGTGGCGCTGCCGGAATTCCCCAATGTCGAGCGCTGGTTCAAAGCGATTGGCGCGCGGCCGGCAGCGGCGCGCGCGATGGCGGCGACGTTCTGAGCGTCAGACCGCGGCGCGCGGACGGACAAGGCGGCGGCGCTCGTTCGCGAGCATGGCCTGCGTGCCCTGATCGAGCGCCCTGAGCTCGGCCTTGCAGCGTTCGAGGATCTGCATGTCGCGGGCATCCTCGCGATCGGATATATCCATATAGCTGAGCTTGATCTCGACAAGATCGAGCAGCATCTCGATCGAACGCTTGGACAGCCCCATGTCCCCACTCCCCACTCTCCGTGGCCGGAATCATCGGGCGTTCTTTATTAAGATGAAGTAAACCGCCAAGGCCTTTGGCAGGCCCTGACCGGCGCAAAAACGCCCGCCGAAGGCCCCTGGTGATGTGCCGGGAGGCAGGCCGTTACCCGTCTGCCACCATCCACAGCGTCACATTTCCGCACGCGGCCACAAGAAGCCAGATGGCGATGAGCGAAAGCAGCGCCATCCAGCGCTCAAGCTGCTCGCGGGTCATGTCGCCCGAAGGGGTCTGCGGAGCATCAACCGGCCTTGTCCTCCATGCGATTATTTGCACGAGCGCGCGCGGTGAGGGTATGAAAGAGCTCACACCGGCAATTTCTTTCGGGTTCGAAAAAGAATGTCGAGGATCGCGAGGGCAGAATGTCCCGGCATGCGCCGGCGCGCCTGTGGATGGGTCGCGTTGACACGCCCAACCCTCACCGCTACAAGCCATTCCGGCATACGCCGTGATGTCACCGCTCTTGCGCGGAGGGGTGGCCGAGTGGCTGAAGGCGGCGGTTTGCTAAACCGTTATAGGGATAACACCCTATCGCAGGTTCGAATCCTGTCCCCTCCGCCACCTAATCGGCCATCCGATTTACCCTAGAAAAACAAGGACTTATCGGAAGGTAAATTTTCGTCTACCACACAGGAAAACCACACAGGAATTTGAGCCATCGGGGTTGTCGCACTTGGTCCCAATCGTGAGAGGCCTCCGCGGCTGCCTCCTGAGTTCGCGCCGCCGGCTCCAGAAGCGGTACAAGCCGCGACGTGTTGCTCGCGGTCGACGACTTCGGCACGCTCGCGATAGACGATCAGGACAGGACAGCGAACCTGCCGCCCGTCTACAAGCGTCGATCCCGGCGCCGGCATCGCTCGTAGACTACCGGGAGGATCACGCCGGGCCCGCGGCCACGGCGCCGCTGGAGATCGAGCGAGCTATCGCGCAGAAGTCGGCAAACGGCGCGCCGCGCTCAGCGGCAATCTTCGTGCCGGGATCGGTGAACTCGCGGGCATCACCGAAATGGAAGGTCGCCTTGGCGGCCATCATCCGGCCCGGTGGTGATTCGGGCGGAAAGACATGACCTTGCGGGAATGCGGCGGCGAGCGCGGGCGGGTACCGCCCGGCCTCCTGATAGAACTGATCATTCTCGATACGCCAAAGCGCGCCTTGCGTCGCCTCGCACAAGCGAACGGCGTTGTCCAGCATCAACCCAAATACAGGTTTCAGATCACTCGGTGAGGCCGAGATGACATGCAACACCTCTGAGGTCGCGGTCTGGCGATCGAGTGATTCCATCAGTTCGGTTGTACGAGCGCGAAGTTCCGAGAGGAGCCGCGCGTTCTCGATGGCGATAACGGCCTGCTTTGCGAAATTCTCGACCAACTCGATCTGTTTGTCTGTGAAGGGCCGCACCTGCTGGCGATAGACCTGGGATGGCCCCGACCACGGCCCCGTCCCTCACAGAGGCACGACCAGCGATGTGCGGGCGCCGCCGAGATCGAAAAGAGCGCGCGCATGAATGTCACCGGATCGATAGCTCTCGCGGTCCATCGCATCGACGACATGGACGGCTGCCTTGGTTTGCAGGATCTGAAATCCAATCGTGCCTGGCTGAGGATCTTGCGGATTCGACGCGAGGAATTCGGCAAAGCGCGGCGGTACACCGCGCGCTGCGGCACTGTTGAAACGCTGCCCGTCGTAGGTTCGCAGAATCCCGAAAGCCGCCTCGCACAGGCGCATGGCCCGCTCGAGCATTGCGTCAAACGCCGGGGCGAGATCGCCGGGAGAGGAATTAATGACGCCGAGCACTTCGGCCGTCGCCGTCTGACGGTCGAGGCTTTCGCGCAATTCCAACAAGAGCCGCGCGTTCTCGATCGCGATCACAGCCTGTTTCGCGAAGTTCGCGACGAGGGCAACCTCCTTGTCGCTGAAAGAGCGCACCTCTTTCCGATAAATCACGATCGCCCCGATCAGCACATCTGCTTTGAGCATTGGCACGGCGAGCAGCGTGCGCATAGCGCGCAAGATGGGGTTGAAGTTGGCAAGGACATCGCTAAAGCCGCTGTCGAGAGTAATGTCCATTACCTGAACCGTCTCGCGCGTGCTTTCAAGCCGACCAAGAGCCGACGCGGGCGGCGCGCGGGTCCGCGTCAGCGCATTCGCGAATTCCATTGGAACGCCGTACACGGCCCTGCCGGCAAAGCGGCCGTTGTCATAGCTGGCCAACATCCCAAACTCGGCGCCGCAGAGCTGGGTCGCGTTGGCAAGTACGGACGCGAACACGGGCATGAGATCGCCCGGTGACGACGAGACAATGCGTAGCACTTCCGCCATCGCTGTCTGACGATCGAGCGATTGAGCGAGGTCGCGATTGCGCGCATTCAGTTGGTCGAGAAGTCGTGCGTTCTCCGCGAGAGCCTTGTCTCGCTCTCTCTTGAGAATGCGCCAATCGTCGGCCTGCGGCTCGCGTGACGCGGCTTTGCGTCGCTTCGGTACCTTGTCGATGCTAGCCGGTCGCGCCACTTTTTTGACGCTCGCGGATCGAGCACCTTGCCGCTTCTTCGCGACGAGGCGTTTCGTCACCTTCTTCACTCGATCACCTCGTCGGCGCGGGCAAGGAGCGTCGGCGAGATTGTGAGACCAATCGCTTGAGCCGCCTTCACGTTGATAACGAGCTTGTATTTTGTCGGTAACTGGATCGGCAAATCGGCTGGCTTCGCACCGCGCAAAATCTTGTCGACGTAGCCGGCGCACCCCTTCGCCTGTTCGATCAAATCTGGTCCATAGGCGACAAGACCGCCATCCTGCGCATAGAACTCATACGCGTAGACCGCGGGAAGGTGATGCTCAGTCGCGAGCGCGAAGATCCGTTTTCGATTGACGCCAACGATGTTATTGGGGGCGACGATCAAGCCACCGCCGGGATTGCGGGCGACGGTGGCGATCGCGGACTCGATGTCTGCCAGTCCGCCCAGTGGATAGATCGTTGCTGGCATACCAAGCGGCGCGGCAGCCGCTACAAAGCCTTCCGTGTACACGTCAGCTTTCTCAAACAGCATGCCGACATGGCTCACGCGCGGCGCAATCTCGCGCAAGATTTCGAGCCACTTGCCACCCATGCCTGGCTCGAACACCGTAAAGCCTGTCACGTTTCCATCCGGGTGCGCGATATCGGTGACGAAGCCAGCCTTCACTGGGTCGGCCACATTCATGAACACAATGGGAATCGTGCGGGTGGCCTGCTGGAACGCCATGAGCGCGGGCGAGCTAAGGGTCCAGATCGCCGAGGGGGCGAGGGCCACCAGTTCCTCCGCCATGCCTTTGGCACGGTTCAGATCGCCGGAGAAATCCCGCCGCTCGAACCGCACCGTCGTCCCTTCGTGCCATCCCAACGAAGCGAGCGCACGGGTGAATGCGTCGTGCCGCGCCTTGTCTACTTCGGCACTTCCGCCCAGGAGCATGCCGACAAGCGGTGGCTCTGCGCCCTCCGCCTCGGCAATCGGCGCTGCCAGCGCTGCCGCACCGAGAACGGCGAAAAGGTCGCGCCGCCTCACTCGATCACCTCGTCGGCACAAGAAAGGAGCGCCGCTGTACAGCAACAGATACGGCGACGGGACCGCGTGCATCGTTCGATGCGGCTCGATATGCGCTTCTGCTCCACCGCCCACCCCCCCAGGCGAGGACAGCCGCATGTTACGATATTGCAGAGATTAAAAGAAACGGAATGTCCCAGTTTGCGGTAGTGACATGGCGGTTGGTATGTTGCCCAGCGTTGCCAAACAGAATGTAGTGTAAACTAAGATGCTCAAACGGGGGCGTCAAAAATGAAGGGTTACCGGCACGTTTGGAAGACTGAAGTGCGACGTTGCGTTGACGTGCTTGGGAAGCGTGAATTTTCGCTGGCGGACATATATCGGTATGCCCCAGACCTTCAGAGGCTCTTTCCAAGAAGCAACAATGTTGATGCGCGAATCCGCGAAAATCTCCAACTTCTACGCGACGATGGCTATCTGGAGTTCATCGACAACCAAGGCAACTACCGGCGTCTTAAATAGGGGCGACCCTGATACCGACATTTAATCATCAAGTGGCATTTCAATCGTGGTGCCCTTCTTGGGGAACGCACGCTGCATAAGCCGGTAGAACTGGTCCCACCCCGACGATGCGCGCATGAAGCCGACCGTTGCATGAAGATGTTGCGCTAGCGCGGGATGTCCGACGTCTTCCGTAAGCCAGCGATGATGATGCGCTTTGCGTCGCCCGTGCTCATCTTTGGGGTTGCGCTTCTGCAACTCGTCGAGGATGCCTGGGGCGAGCCGTTCATAAACAAGGTCGTTCGTGTACTTGCCGACAATGGCGGGGCGGCTCACCGACATCGGGCGCCATTGCCACCCGCGAAGTCGGAACATCTGTTGGTAGAACTCATCGGGGAACCGCTTCGCCCACGCCGCAAGTTCTTTCCGAAGGTAGGCGTCGAGGATCGCCTGGAGAGCGTGCTTGTCGCGCACCTCCTGGTAGCCAGTCGCTTCATCGACCATGCCGATGATGCCGATCTCGGCCAAGCCCCGCAGGAGTATCTTCGCCATCACGGCAATGTGCTTCTGGCTAACGGCCAAGGCGCCAGCTTCCTCGGCATCGACGAAGACGCCGCAGACCTTGGGCAGAAGCTCGGCCGGATAGCCATAGGCCGTCCCTCCCTTCACTGGCCGAAATTTGATCTGGCTTGACGTCACCTCCAAGTCTTTGGAAATAAACGGCTTTAGATTCTTGGCCGTCAGAAATGCGGGCATGTTGACGTCAGCATCGTAGAACTTGCGACCCTTGGCTTGTCGGGCGCGCCCAAGCGCCCGCATCATCCCGCTTTGAGTGATGACGCGACGCCCATCTTCCAGCACGGCGCATTCGATTTTGGCCGTGCCGATGGAGATGTCGCCTTCGTGGGTAGCCTTAGCGATAATTTCGCTCATTACCTTGCTCCTACTGCTCGCGCGAGCGTCTTGCCGAACAACGCATCGGCATCGACGCCGCGATGGTCAAACCGGTAGCCGAATTCATGGAGATAACTGGGTAGGTGCCGCACCGTGATGTGATGGTATTGGCCGACGATGCCGCGCTTGACCAAGGCCCAAAATCCCTCCAGCACGTTGATATGAGTGCCGTCGTCGGCCACGTATTCCTTGGCGTGATTGACGACGCGGTGCTCCATGAACTGCTTGATGCGGATGTAGCCTTGGTATTGGTCGGTGAAAAGAATGGCGTTCTCGGTATCGACGTGCTGGCGCACGAGCGCCGCGAGTCTCTTGGACGTCAGGTCCGTCTTTTTGACGACTTGCGCCCGCACCCGGCCGCCGCGCTCCAACATGCCGACGACCGGCGTCTTGTCGGTGCCGCGCCCGCGCCTCCGTTTGTCGCCGCCACCCTGGCCGCTCGACCCGGTGTTGCCTTTCCGGGGCTTGCCGCCGATGTAGGTTTCGTCCATCTCGATCACGCCGGTTAGAAGCTCGCGCTGGTCCTGCTCGGCCATTGCTTTGCGTATCTGCATCCCTATCCGCCAGCCGGTATCCTTATTTACTTCCAGATCACGAGCTAGTTGGCGCGCGGAAAGTCCCTTCTTGGCGTTCAGTACGAGCGACACGGCCAAGAACCATTTTTGCAGATCGAGATGAGTCTGGTGGAAGATCGTCCCTACGGTGACGCTGAACGTCGTGTTGCAGCCGTTGCAATGGTGGCGTTTTTCGGCTGGGAGCGGTGTGGTCCGATCGGATTTGCAACTGGGACATTCCGAAAAGAAATGCGAAACCGTCGATCGGGAGCCGTACACAATAGTTCGCCAGAGATCGAGCAGGGCAGCGACGTCGGACGCGAGCTGGAGCAAGTGCTCGGAGTCCCTGACCACCCTTTGTCGAAATTTCGCGCCGGCTAGGATGGATTCGCAAAGGCGATCTGGGCAGGACGAGGCTCAATGGAAAAGAGGGGATGCCGGGGCAGGGCTCGTGGCGATCGGTGCGGGCAGCGGGCCATGCTCGATGAGTGATTCGGAGACGATCGCGTGTCACAGGTTGTTACGTAGACATGGCTACCTTGCTTCCCTCGATTGCGATCCTCCCCCCGGACCCTGTCGCGTCCCGATTGGAGGCGACGCTTGCAAGACTCCCAGCTCAATGGACGATTCTCGTAGAACGCCGGATTGGTGGCGAGGACGGGCCATATGTCCGGTTCGTATTGCTGCATCCCAATATCGGAGTTGCCCTGGTCGATCTCGCTCCGGTTGATCTTACTGCCGCGAGGAATGCGTTATGCGCGGTTCTCACGCAGGCCGGCATGAGCCAATTACCAATAGTCCGAGTGACCATCGCGGAAAGCGAAATCGACAGCGTCGGACATCGGCTTGCGAGCGCGTTCGCCGCAGCACCGCCTCTCGCCGTTGCAGATATTCACTGGCGCGACATGGTAGTCGGACTTCTCCTGTCGGCCGAGGATGCACCGATGGCGCCGCTCCGCAGCGTCGAACCCGAGTGCGACACGATCGACGAGCGAGGTTCGCCTCCGTGCCTGAATTTCGGCAGAGTTGGGACCGTCGTCGCCCTCGCCATCACTGTTCTGGGCTTGGAACTCATCTTCCTGCCGACGGACAATTCGGTTCCCCCGCGGGTCTCGGTGCCGATCGCAGCACTTCCGTCAGCTTCGAGCGTGGCTTGGGGCGCGCTTGCGACGCCGCCGCATCGCGAAATCATTCACGAGAAGGGAGACCTCAACTCTAAGCCGCTTCCCCCCAAACGCACCAAGGTCGCGGCCGGACACCACCCCTGCGAAGAAGCATCGGCTCGGGACTCTTCGTGCAGCCAGAGCTGGCAATGACGCCGCCGCCGGTCGCTATTACGATTCCGACGACAAATGGCTGAGTTGGCGGTGGGGCGTGTCGCTTCCGGGAGCGCCGCAGACGCGCAACGGTGGGGGCTAGTCGCTCGCCCACAGCAAGTCGTCATAGGCCGCTCTAATAGCGATTTGCATATTTACCGCTGTACCGAAATCCCTACCGCAGACCAGCCAAAATTTCCGTTAGCGTCCACGGTCGTGGTGCAAATTCGGCGGTGAGCGCGCGGCGGGCGGAATGTCCCATTACATGGAGCCCGACGCGCGCGTGAGTGACGGGTGGGCGTTGGGACTGGTCGGCTAAGGTGGAGTTGTCCGACTTCACCGATAAACCCACCGAGGACCCAATGACCGATGAGAACATTGCACTGGTTGAGCTGCTGCAAAAGAGCGGCGATGGCGATTTTCTGAAGAGCGTGGCGGAGACCGTGCTGCAGATGCTGATGGAGGCGGATGTCGAGAGCGTGATCGGCGCCGGCCGGCACGAGCGCACGGCCGATCGGCTTAATTACAGGAACGGCTATGGCGACCGGACGCTCGACACGCGGCTGGGGACGCTGCAGCTGCGAATCCCGAAGCTGCGTCAGGGCTCGTACTTCCCGCCCTTCCTGGAGCCGCGCCGGACCAGCGAGAAAGCGCTAGTGGCGGTGATTCAGGAGGCGTGGATCGGCGGGGTGTCGACGCGGCGGGTCGAGGAGTTGGTGCAGGCGATGGGGCTTGCGGGCATCTCGAAGAGCCAAGTCTCGAAGCTGTGCAAGGACATCGACGAGCGCGTGAACGCCTTCCTGGAGCGGCCGATCGAAGGCGAATGGCGCTATCTCTGGCTCGACGCGACCTACCTCAAGGTACGCGAGGGCGGCCGGATCGTGTCGGTCGCCGCAATAATCGCTGTGGCGGCGAACCGGTCTAATGCATGTCGTAGACCCGATGTCCGCTTTCGAGAAGCGGCAAGCATTGCCGAAGCGACCGGGATGGGCGCAATGCGGACATGAACCTTCAAACCGGTCTACGTTCGCTTCGGGCGAAGCTGCGAAGTGGTGATGAGCCCAGACACCTTCGGCTATTACCTCGAAACCGGGCGTACCGCATAGCAAATCATAGTCGCCGCCCTTGACCTGACGCGGAAAGCGCGGGGCTGCCGGTTCGTCAGTCTCTTACTTCCGTAGGATGGAATGAGTCGCGATGCCGGATTTTGGCGACTCGGAGATCCGAGGCTAGATCTCGATGCAGGTGATATATGGGTCCATGCCCGACGGGAGGCGTGCGAGGCCTATATAAGGAGCCAGCAGGGCGAAGGCTGGAAACTGGTCGAGAGCGCCTATGACGATGGCGGCCTGTCCGGCGGGACCATGGAGCGCCCAGCCCTGCGACAGCTCCTCGAGGACATCGCACAGGGCCGTATCGACACCGTCGTCGTCTATAAGGTCGACCGGCTGACCCGCTCGTTGACGGACTTTGCCAAAATCGTCGAGCTATTCGACCGGCACGAAGTCTCTTTTGTCGCGGTCACCCAGCATTTCAACACCACGACCTCGATGGGTCGCCTTACCCTCAACATTCTGCTCGCCTTCGCCCAGTTCGAGCGCGAAGTCACCGGCGAGCGGATTCGCGACAAGATCGCCGCCTCCAAGAAGAGGCATTCTGGCGACGCATCAAGAAGCTTGGCAGCGTAGCGACCTGAATCAGCGGCAGTATTGTGAGGCGGAAGGGCTCCCGCTTAAGGCTTTTGGCAATTGGCGAGCGCAGTTCAGAGCTGAGCCCGAAACCACCTGAGCGCAAACTGCTCTACCGGCGTCGGCCGTTAAGTCCTCCCCTAAGTCCGCCCGTTAGCCCTGCGCTAAGCCCTCCCTTTAGCCAGGGGTCTTATCCCTGCTCGCCGGCGGGAGGTCCCATTGTTCCGCGACCGCGTGCGGGGCATCGACGACGGTTCTGCGGCCATCTCTTTGTGTTCCGTGGCCGGCGCGGTGACTTGATCAAGGTCCTGTGGTTCGATGGGCAAGGCTTGTGTCTCTTCGCGAAGCGGCTGGAGAAGGGCCGCTTCATCTGGCCGTCGCCTGCCGATGGCAAGGTGACGATCACGCCGGCGCAGCTCGGCATGCTGCTTGAAGGCATTGACTGGCGGATGCCGCAGCGGACGTGGCGGCCGGAGATCGCCGGATAAACGCGACAAGATGACTCGGTCGCTCGAAGCTGGGTCACAAAGCGGCGGCGCTGTGATTCAATGGGCTGGTGACGGCCGATCCCGCCAACCTGCCCGATGACGTTGACGCGCTGAAGCACATCATCCGAGAGATGGCGCGAACGGCGGTCGCGGCGAAAGCTGAGATCGAGAAGTTGAGGTTCGAGCTGGCCCGACTGCGGCGGGCGCAGTTCGGCCGATTTTCGGAGAAGCTCGGCAGCGCCATCGCGCAACTCGAACTCGCCATTGAGACCCTCGAGGAAGACCAGGCAGAGCGGCTCGCCGTGTCCAACCCCGCGGTGGCAACGCTTGTCGAGGACGCAAAGCCGGCTCGCCGTCCGCTGCCGGAGCATCTGCTGCGCGAGGAGATCACCCACGCCGCGCCCTGCGCCTGTCCCGCCTGTGGCGGCCCGCTGCGCAAGATCGGCACCGATGTCACCGAGACGCTGGAGCATGTGCCGGCCCGCTTCAAAGTGATCCGCCATCTACGCGACGAGTTCTCCTGCCGCACCTGCGATACCGTGATCCAGGCAGAGCTGCCCACGCACGCGATCGCTCGCGGCCGGGCGGGGCCGGCGCTCCTCAGCCACATCATCGTCTCGAAGTACGACGACCATCTGCCACTCCATCGCCAGGCCGAAATCTATGCCCGCAGCGGTGTCGAACTGGACACCTCGACCTTGAGCGGCTGGGTCGGTGCGGCCGCCGCGGCCCTCAAGCCGCTGATCGAGGCGCTTGCCGACGATGAACGCCCGTTCTCCCGCGCACGGCCGCAGCATTCTTCTACTCGCCCGATCGCAAGGCCTACCTTGCCGACGTTCTTGTCTGCATCGCCGATCACCCAGCGAAACGACTTGCTGAACTTCTGCCCTGGAACTGGAAGCCGAAAGACCAGCACGCCGCAGCTTGAACGGGCGTCTTCACCGAGCGGTTACAAAGAAGCAGGAATCTTACGGGATGCTGGTGGCCGACGTCTGCCGCGAGGCAAGGATCAGCCAAGCAACTACTTCAACTGGAAGCGTAAGTACGATGGATTGCGTACGGAGATGCGCCCGCTGAAGGCACTCGAGGACGAGAACGTCGGGCTGAAGAAGCCTTGTCGCGGATCTGGGCGTCCGAAAGCCGCGACGGCTTCTCCAGAATTCCGGGATCAGACCAACGGCATCGACCCGAACCGAGAACTTTCTCTAAAGTGACTCACTCGATATTTTGGCCGCTCCGACCTCCGAGAATTCCACGCCCTCTATCGCCGCGGCCTCCGCCTCCAGCGCGTCGGCTCGCATCAAGAGGTTGGCTGGGCGCTTCGATGTTACCGCCATCCTCCTGCACCGTGTGGCGATTTCCCGAATTCGTTCAGAGTTGCTGGGCATCTGGCGTTTTCCTCCTTCGCTCGGATTGCTCTGGTACACGAGTTGTCCGTTTTTGGTAACTTCGAGAACAGGCGCTTTGAGCTGAGCCAGCCTTCGCGCGCGCCCGATTGCAGCCGCGTCGTCCTGTGCCTCGAAGGCGTGCGAGGCAAATCTGTTGCCACCGACATCACAGTAATGGAGGCGATACGTGCACATAGCTCCTCGCTCTCTCAAAAGGGGGAGCGCGCGCAACCTCTCTTCTGGGGGCAGGCGTTGTCTCTCAGCCGCTGGCGTCCAAGGCCCATCCCAGCGATTTAGGAAAGGTAAGTATTTTCACGTTGGCTGCAATCATCCAAAAACGATTGTTCCGAATTTTCGGAAGAGCGCCGGCGAATACGGAACCGGCCAAAGTATGCCGATCCGTGTCCTTCTCGATCTGAACGAGCTCGGCTCGTGCTCGGCGTTGCCGCGGTCGCAGAGCGCGAGGCCTCTATCAAGACATTCGTAGCTTAGGCAACGAAGCGCCGACGGATCGTGTGGCGCGAAGCAATCGACAATATCCTGAGGTCTTCAGCTTAGATATCTTCAGCTCAGATTATTGACGACAGGTGGCGCATCTTTGCCTGCCGCGGCCTCCTCGTCGTGCTTGGCGAAATAGAGCGCCGCCGCTTTTGCAGCAAGATCGCGGGTCGGATATTGTCCGAGCGACTCCGTCTTGCCTCGATGTCGGACCGTCAGCGATCCTTCATCGAAGGACCACGAAGATGCTGGTTTGGTCGCCTTGCTCATTGGAAGCTCCCGTTGGGTGTTATGCAAACGACTTCGCCGCATAGAGAACTCAGCGAATTCGCCGCTATGAAGAGCAAATATAGCCCTAGTGGCTGCGCGGGCATCAGTTAGCCGTATGCGCGGTAGAACGCGCACGCCACTATCAGGACAACAAGCAAGGCCGGAATGGCGATTGGGGGAACGAACCATGAGCTCATCGGCATCTCCGCTGTTCCAGGCGGGAGTGCACGAGCCTCTCAGCCGCAGGAGCCTGCATAATCGTTTGGGCCTGCGATACACAGCATGTGGGGACCGTCACGAGTACTTGCAAGGCAGTTCGAGGCGCGCCTAGGAGGCTGGAACAAAACTGGGCGAGGTTCAAAACCTCGTTGCACCGGGACTATTGCAGAAATCCAGCGCGTCTCCATGTAATGCGTCTTATATCCGTGGAGAACTCATCTTCATGATTCGTCGCTCCTGAACCGGGGCGGCATCATTTTCGCCACCTGATAGGGATCGCAATGGGCAATGTACGCAGGGAAGATCTGACCGATGAGGAGTTCGCATCGCTGAAGGAGGTTGGCCGCGCGCTGCCGCGGAGCGGCATCCCCGAAGACCACAGGAAGCGGCTTATGGAGCTGCGTTTGATCAAGGATGATCTTGGCAATCTACACCAGACACCTCACGGGGTCTTTATTGCTCAGCCGGGCAGGGATCCCCTCGCCAGCATGCCGCGGTCGCGCCGCGATCGGTAGCATCGATATTGCGTGCCTGCATTCGCGCGGTTTGCCCGCTCAATAATCCGTTTGCGGGTTCCCGAAGGACAAGACGAGCCACAAAAATGGTCGAACTACAAAAAGGACAATCTGTCCAGTTCGGCGCCGGCGGGCTTCGTCCCAAACCGCTTGGGTTATTCAAAATCGTTCGCGTGATGCCAAGCGAACGGGGGTTCTGACAATTCAGAGTCAAATCCGTCAAGGAGGGCACGAGCGCATGGCGATGGAAAGTGATGCCGCCTGATACTGTATTTCCCCTGTTACCGATTGCATACACTCGCCCTAGTCCCCATATATCTGACGAGTTGTTTGGCCCTTAAGTTCCGCTCTACCGAGCTTGACCCGGTTCCATCCAAATTCGCACTTTGACCCGTGGCGCAGCTCCCGCATTCCCTAGTCGTCTCTCCGTCGAGCCTGCGCGCTCTTGGAGCTCTTGGGGAGCTCGCCGCGAGAGGGGAACCTGTGAGATGAGGGAAGCGTGAAGGATAAGACGCCCGAGCAGTGCGCTCGCCATATCCTGCGACTGATCGTCGGGCATCTTCATGCGCAACCGGGCCGCGTGCTTAGCGATGCAAGTTTGCTTCGCATCTTCTCGTCAGATGGATGGGACGAAGCTGGTTATGCGCCCGGTCGGCTCTATGCCACGGATTATGGGTGGCTCAGCCCCGCTTGCGATAGCGTTACCTTGACCAAGGCCGGCTACGCGGCCGCATTCGCGTGACCCCGGATCGCATGAACGCCATAACGCCTTTGGAAAAGGGATGCTGTCGACATGACTCACAAGTTCAAGGCTA
>Ga0335081_10000984_pt1 | contig 45699 bp, 39 predicted proteins | sample Lox_Sample_35_FD_206713 | JGI IMG/M metagenome (GOLD analysis project Ga0335081, IMG submission 206713) | Soil microbial communities from Loxahatchee National Wildlife Refuge, Florida, United States - Lox_Sample_3.5 | ecosystem: Environmental > Terrestrial > Soil > Wetlands | place: USA... | reverse complement strand
CCTAGAGAGCGATCTGTTCTTCTCGATCGCTTTCTTTGAAGTTCCAGTGCTGATCCAGGCATTGGCGACGAAGGTGAATCGCTCGGGCGATCACACGGCAGCGGCCTAAGCCTAAAGGATTTAAGGGTACAGCTTCACTAAGCTCTCATAGCAGAGCTGAAGGTGTGCCTTCGCCGTTCTTGCCCGCCCGTCTGCGTAGCACGATCCATAAACAAATACCCGCCACGGCCAGCGTCAACACCCAAATCCAATGTCGTTTGAACACGCCGCCGAAGAGGGCGATGATGCCCGGTCCAAAGTAGAGTACGAGCACCGAGAGGGTGAGGAACCGCACGAATCGTCCGGCGAAAATCGCGAAGAGGAAATGGGTAAATCTCATTTCGAACACTGCGGCGGCCAAGACGAAAATTTTGAACGGCATGGGCGGCGGAAGCATCCCCGGGAACATCAACGCCCAGAATTCGTGCTGCTCGAATGAGCGATGGATCTTAAGAAAGCGCTCTTCAGGAATCCGCTTGCGCAGAACTTTCTCGCCACCCAGATAGCCAACGATGTAGAGCGGAATGCTTCCCAGAGCCGAACCCAGCGAGGCCATAGCGATGTACAGAAGCATGCGGCGGCGATCCTGGTAGACGTAAGTCCCAACGATAAAGTCGACCGGCATGCCGAGCAGGGCGCTGTCAGCAAAGGCGATCACAAAGACGCCCCAAATGCCGAGCACTTTCATGAGGCCGAGAATCCACGCGGAGTAGCGTGCCAGGATGTGCGTGAGCTTCTTCAAGCGAAGAAGTTAGTGTACGTGATCGAGGACGTTGAGGCGAAGACCTCACCACAGGGGCACAGAGGTTCACAGGAAATTCTCGGTGATTCACTGCGACCTCTGTGGTTCGGTTTTTTGGCGTCAGGCTCCTGCTATCATCGCTAGTTTTGGAGCGCACACATGCGAAAGATTGTTCTGATCGGACTCCTCTTCGCCAGCACCTTGCTCTCTGCCCAGCAATACGACATCGTCCTCGAGGGCGGGCGCGTCCTGGATCCGGAGACGGGATTGGATGCGGTGCGAAACGTAGGCGTTCTAGGGGGCAAAATTGCAAAGATTTCCGAAACTCCCCTGAGTGGTCGGCGAGTGATTCATGTTTCCGGACTGGTCGTCGCGCCGGGGTTCATCGATCTCCACCAGCACGCGCAGGACCCGGCCAGCCAGCGCGTGAAGGCATTTGATGGCGTGACGACCGCTCTGGAGATGGAAATTGGCGCGCCGGACGTGGCGAAATTCCTGCAGGAAAAGCAGGGGCGCTCGATCATCAACTACGGCACAACCGCCAGCCACTTGGCGGCGCGGGCGCTGGTCTTAGGAGCGCCTCTGCCCGAGGGAACTATTCTGCCGAAGAGCGGACCGGCTACTGATCAGCCTGCAACACCCGACCAGATGGAGAAAATTCAGCAGCGGTTGCGCGAGGAAGTCAATGCCGGAGCGCTTGGCATTGGCATGGGCATTGCGTACTCGCCCGGAGCGACGCGGCTGGAGATTATCGATATGTTTCGCGTGGCGGCCGAGCGCAAACTGCCGGTATATACGCATATGCGCAGCGCGGGACACGTGGAACCCGGCTCGGCGATCGAGTCCACCGAAGAAGTGATTGGCGCAGCGGCGATCAGCGGCGCCTCGCTGCACATCGTGCATATCAATAGCACCTGCTTGAAGGATTCGCTGGAATGCCTCTCGTTGATTGAGGGAGCGCGGGCGCATGGCATCGATGTGACCACCGAGGCGTATCCGTATATCGCGGGGATGACGGCCATCAACTCGGCGGTATTCAATCCGGGATGGCAGGAGAAGCTCGGCATCAGCTATGACAGCCTGGTAATTCCGGACACCGGCGAGCATCTGACGAAAGCGCGCTTTGATGAGTTGCACAATTCTCCGAAGGAGCAATGGGTGCTGATTTATGGCAACACGCAGGAGATGATCGATAAGATCATTCCCAATCCGCTGATCATGATCGCGAGCGATGGGGCCGTGGGGCATCCGCGGAACGCGGGAACGTATTCGCGGGTACTGGCGCAGTACGTGCGCGAGAAGAAATCGCTGACACTCATAGAAGCGCTGCGCAAGATGACGCTGATGCCGGCGCAGATGTTGGAGCGGTCAACTCCGGATGCGAAGCGCAAAGGTCGCCTGCAGGAGGGAGCGGACGCAGATGTTGTCGTGTTTGATCCGCAGACGATCAGCGATCGAGCGACATTCGAGAAACCGATGGAGCCGAGCGTGGGCGTGCATTATCTGCTGGTCGGGGGAACGGTGCTGATCGATGATGGAAAGATGGTGGAGGGAGAGTTTCCGGGGAAAGCGATAAAGGGCCGGGGAAGGGACGTTAGGTGAGCTATTTATGAGATGGCAAAACCCTTTTTCGCCCGACAAGATTCTTCCCGTTTGGGCGGGGCTCTGTATAGGACGTGCTGACGGCTCAGACCCACAGTATCCGGAGGGGCAGAAGCACGCCATGCTCGCGATGGTGCGTGCGCGTGATTCGGACGCCGAAAATGCTATTTGCTCACTACTTCGCTCCAAGGGATGGAGTCACGCGGAACTCCGCAAACTCAAGTTGCTTGATGAGCCGTTCCACAGTGATGATCCGATTATGCTCACCTGTTACGAGAACGCCGCTAACAAGCAAGGTGGTATCGTCATCTATTCGGACGCGATTGAGGAGGACTAGCTGGCGAGTTTGAGAGGATAAAAGTCGGAGGATGCCACGGTTGCGGCACGGCTGAAGCCGTGCCCTTCCCCGGTCTTTTTTGTGGTTGGGTTTCATTGCGCGCTGAGCGCGCAACCCCGGAGGAATGCCTCCCGGGGTACATGGTTCGTGCTGGGTTATTTCTCACCACAGAGGCACAGAGGAACACGGAGATCACTTGTGCTCGGTCTTTCCGCTAAGCAGATCGATCGCATGGGGAAGCAGATTTGCCACAGCCTCCAGCGATTCGATGGCACCTGCGGGACTTCCGGGGAGATTTAGAATCAAGCATAGACCGCGGACACCGCAGACGCCGCGGCTCAAGGCAGCGAACGGAGTCTTTTTCAGACCTTCTGCGCGCATGCGTTCGGCGACGCCTTCGATCAAACGATCGCAGACGCGGCGCGTAGCTTCCGGCGTAACGTCGCGCGAAGCAATGCCGGTACCCCCCGTCGTCACGATGAGCCTCACGTGCTCCGACAAGCGCATCAACACGTCTTCAATGTGAGTGGTATCGTCGGGAACTACTTCTCGGGCCGTGACCGAAAAATTCAGTTTTTCCAGAAGCTGAGCAACGGCTGGCCCGGATTTGTCTTCGCGCTCCCGGCGGGCACAGGAATCGCTGATCGTGACGACTGCGGCAGTGATCGGAGCGGCCGTGATAGGAGAAGGTTCAGCCATCGAGCAGGACGTCTTCCTCTTCGTCGTGTCTGCGGGAGGGGACAGGAGCGGACGGCGCAGCCACCGGAGCGGCTGCGGCGGCTTCGGGTTCACCGCCGCCACCTTCGCGTTGGGACTCATCGAGCAGGCGCAAGCCTTCCATCAGAAGACCCTGCGTATTGAGCTGGGTAGTTTCCTTGTCGGTCTTGCCTTCAAAGTTGAGCTGGAAATTGCCACCCGTCCACCGCAGGACTTTGAATACTGCCTCATCTCCTACAAGCGATCCGTAGGTCGCGTGTTTCACTTGGCCGTCAACGAAAAAGACTTCACACTTATCGCCTTCGTTGCTGAGAGATATCTGGCAGCTCTTGCGTCCCATTTCGAGCGACTGCATGAGGTCGATCACGTTCATCTGCGAGAGATTGCCGCGCACGACGCCGTCGGAAGGAGCGGTCTTAGCCAACTTCTCGATCGAGATGCGGTCGATCATACGCTTGATGCGGCGAATGGCGTCTTTCAGGAAAAAAGGCTTCTCGAGGTAATCGTCGGCAGCATCCTGCGGCGAGAGGCGTTCAGCGATGTCTGCTTTGTTGGCCATCAGCACGCTGGAAAAATTGGCAGTCGCGGGGCGGCTCTTCAATTTCTCGACGAGCTGGCGGCCATCCATCCCAGGCATGCGGTAGTCGCAGACCAGGAGGTCGGGAGCATCATCGACCGCTTTCAGCAGAGCATCGGCGGAGTCGCTTGCGGTCGTCACTTTTGCGAGCGATGCGAGGGCGTGCTGCAGCATCCCGAGCACCATCGGGTTGTCGTCGACCAACAGAAGTTTGACGTTATCAGCCATGAATTGGTGCGCTATTGACCGCGCCGGTACTCCCCGCTCTTGCCGCCGCTTTTGCGCTCCAAGACAATGTCGCGAATCTGTATGCCTTTGTCCGCCGCTTTGAGCATGTCATAGATCGTGAGCGCAGAGACGCTCGCAGCGACTAAAGCCTCCATTTCAACGCCGGTTTCGGCGGTGGTCGCAACTTTGGAGGTGATAGCGAGGCCATTCTCGCACACGCGCACTTCGACATCAACGAGTGCCAGAGGAAGCGGATGGCACATCGGAATGAGTTCGGAGGTACGCTTGGCGGCCATGATGCCGGCAATGCGCGCGACTTCCAAAGGATCTCCTTTGGGATTCTTCGGCAGCGCGGCGAGTACTTCAGAACTGATGGAGACGAAGGCGCTCGCCTCGGCCTCGCGCCGGGTGGGGGATTTACCTGATACATCGACCATGCGGGCCTGGCCGGACTTGTCGTAGTGGGAGAGCTTGGATGGCATGTAGGCGCTGCAGATATCTTACAGGAGCGGCTAGTCCCGAGTTGCGAGTCCTGTGTCCCGAGCCGGGGCTCATGTTGCTCAGTGACTTCTAACGTGGAGAAAAGACAAAAACTTAACCACAGGGGACACAGAGGATCACAGAGTGCTCAGCGCAGCAGGATCGGTACGAATTCTCCTGCTGTAATTTGCTCGCGGTCCGGCGGGATCACGATGTAGCAATTCGAGCGAGCCGTCGCCGCTATGTCTCCGGAACCCTGCCAGGCAACGAGTTCGACCTCTGATTTTTCGAACTCGCCCGAAAGAATCGCCGGAAGAAACCGTTTGAGGCCGGGTTTCACGCGAATCTCGGATTTCAAACTGGCGTGTGCAAACATCAGTTTTCTCGGTGACATGCCAGCCAGTGCTTCGAGCATCGGGCGGACAAAGAGTTCGAAGGTCACCATGGTCGATACCGGATTTCCCGGAAGGCCGAAGAAATATCGGCTTGGGCGGGCAGGAGTGCCCGCCCCACACGAACCGGCATCACATCGTCCGAAGACGACAGGACGGCCCGGCTGAATTTTTGCGCCGGTAAATAAGAATTCGGCTTGCAACTCAGCGAGAACTTGTTCAACCAGGTCGTACCGGCCCATGGAAACACCACCAGTGACCAGCAGCAGGTCCGATTCCAGCCCTTTTTCAATCAGGCGGCGCAGGGCTTGCGGCTCATCCGGCGCAATCGGCAGTAGCACGGGTTTTCCGCCGGCTCGTTCAATCTGGGCTGCAAGCGAATAACTGTTCGAGTTGCGGATTTGAGTCGGACCGGGCATTGTGTCGACTGGAACGATTTCGTCCCCGGTGGTCAGCACCGCGACTCGGGCTCTCTGAAAGACCTGCAGGAGCGACTTGCCGACCGAGGCGGCCACTCCGATGGCGGACTCGTTCAAGCGCGTTCCGCGCGAAATGAGCTCACTCCCTTTTGCCGCTTCGGCGCCGCGCGGCACGATGTTCGCTCCAGGAGCGACTTGCCTTGCAACCTGTACCTCATTGCCGCGCTGCTCCGTGTACTCGACCATTACTACAGCGTCGGCTCCATCCGGAACCGGAGCGCCGGTCATGATGGCGGCTGCCTCTCCACTGCCGATGCCTGCAGGAATGTTTTCGAGTTTCTCACCAGCTCTGATTTCGGCGATCACCTTCAAAGTGGCCGGAACATTCGCCAGGTCCGCGGAGCGCAGGGCATAACCGTCCCGCGTGGAACGAGGAAACGGCGGAAGGTCGCGATCGGCAATCACTGACTCGGCCAGCACGCGGCCAGGAGCAAGGAGTAGATTCACGGATTCGGTCGCGACCGGAGCCATCGCAGCCGCCTCACGCTCGACCAGCGCGCGGGCGTCCTCGAAGCTGAGAACCAGCAAAGCGGAGGGTGCGACCGGCATCCCAGCATCATAGAGGATTCCCGGCGAAGCTTCGAACATCCATGTGGTTGCGATTTCGGAGCGTTGCGTGTATTGATAACCTCGGCAGGATTCCGTGAGCACTCCTCAAATCACGGTTGTGGGAAGTTATGCGACCGGACTGACTTTGAAAGTGCAGCGCTTCCCGAGCGCAGGAGAAACCGTGCTGGCTTCGGGATATCGCGTTGACTTTGGCGGCAAAGGTTCCAATCAGGCGGTGGGATGCGCGAGGCTGGGGGCGAAGGTGGCATTCGTAGCCAGCATCGGAAGAGACAATTTCGGCAAGATGGCGATCCGGCTGTATCGCGAAGAGGGGATCGAAATAAAATTCATTCAGCAGACGTCGCAGCGGCCGACGGGAGTGGGATTCATCCTCGTAGAGTCCGGGAGCGGGAACAATTGCATCGCGCTCGATCCAGGAGCCAACGAACTGCTCTCGCCGGCTGATCTTGCCGAGTGCGATTCGAGTTTCGAAAACGCCCGGGTCGTGCTCACCCAGCTTGAAATTCCAGTGGAAGCGGCGGAGGCGGCGCTGGCACGCGGGCGATCGAGAGGAGCGATGACGATTCTTAACCCAGCCCCTGTTCGGCCATTGCCGCAATCACTCTTGGAATTAGTGGATGTGCTGACGCCGAACCAGACCGAGGCCAAGGTATTGACTGGGCGAGATCCTGAGGCGCAGGCGGAGCCCGAGAACATGGCTCGCGATCTGCTGCGGGCAGGCGTCAGAAAAGTCGTGATGACGCTAGGCGAGCGTGGAGCGCTGATCGTAAGCCGGTCTTCGGCCAAGCATGTGCCCGCTGTACAAGTGCGGTGTGTAGACAGCACCGGCGCTGGAGATGCCTTCAATGCCGGGCTGGCTGTAGCGCTGGCATCGGGAGAGAATCTGGACGAGGCGGTGGAGTTCGCGGTCGTGATCGGCGGATTGGCCGTGACGAAAGAGGGAGTGATTCCTTCACTGCCCACACGCGAGTTCGTCGAACAGTTTTATCGAGGTTGGGGCAAGAAGGCTCCCAAGTGGCTCGCGCAAACTGAGCGCGCCGGAGCGTGATGTCTATGTCCACCGGCCAGATGGACGAAGGGCTGCAACTCGCGAGCCGAATTCAGTCCACGATCATTTCGAATACCCTGACGATCGCGCGATGGGAGCAGCATATTGCAGAGTGCCGGAAGTATCATTTTCAGGCAGCGATGATTCCTCCGGCTTGGGTGAAGCGCACGGCCGAGGCTCTGCGCGGGACAGGAATCACGACGGCATCGTTCGTGGACTTCCCCTACGGTACGATGACCAGGAAGGGCAAGGCATACGAGACAGCGCAACTGGTCGACAATGGCGCTGAAGAGGTCGACCTCATGCCGAATGTCGGATTTCTGCTTTCAGGCATGGAGCGCGAATATGCCGAGGACATCCGCGGCGTGGTGCAGGCCGCTGGAAACGTCCCGGTGAAGATCATGCTGGAGCTTCCGTTGCTGAATGAGGACCAGAAGAAGCGGGCGGTGGCACTGAGCGTCGATTCGGGGGTCGCGTATTTGAAGAATGCGAGCGGCGGAGCGGTAGGCTTAGCGACTCCAGATCAGATTGTGTTTCTGCGGAGGCTGGCTCCGCCGCACGTGCGGGTGAAGGCTTCGGGGGGAATTAAGACAGCGCAGCAGGTAAGGGATTTAGTTGCGGCCGGAGCGGATGTGGTGGGGACGAGTTCGGGGGCGCAGATTATGGGGGAGTTGGAAGGGACGGCGGTGCCATCGTCAGACGTCGCGCAGTATTGAGCCTTCCGCAGGGGCTCAAGCCCGCCTCCATCTCGATCGAACGCGGCCCTGAAGCGCCGCTCTTCCACGGTTGACGCGAGTGCCATCCAAATCCTCAGAAAATCAAAATCCCCACCCCGTCGCAAAAGGCGCGACAAGGGTGGGGCAACCATTCCCTTTATCTGGCTAATTCCTGTCCCAACACCGCGGGATTCGTCGCGTACGATAGCCCGGTTTCGAAATCCACGATGCGCTCTTTCACCAACTGGGCGATTTCGCCGTCGAAGTGCTGCATGCCTTCGGAGCCGCCGGCCTTGATGGTATCGAGCAGGCTGCGGTTTTCGCGTTCGCCTTTCTCTATGCACTCGCGGGTGCGGGCATTGGCCTTCAGAATCTCGAATGCGGCGACGCGGCCACTGCGGTCTGCCTTCGGCATAAGACGCTGGCAGATGATGTAGCGGAAGCACTTCGCAAAGCGATCGCGCACTGCTGCCTGCTCGGCTTGCGCAAACGAACTCACGATGCGTTCTACGGTCTTCGAGGCATCCATCGTGTTTAACGTCGAGAGAATCAAGTGGCCCGTTTCGGCCGCTTCGAGCACGATCTCCATAGTTTCCCGGTCGCGCATTTCGCCGACCAGAATCACTTTCGGAGCCTGCCGCATCGCCGAGCGCAAGGCGTAACCGAAGCTGGGCGTGTCGCTGTGCAACTCCCTCTGATGGACAGTCGAACACTTGTGATTGTGCAGAAATTCGATCGGATCTTCGACCGTGATGATGTGGTAGTACTTCTCGCGGTTTATGGCATCCAGAAGTACTGCGAGAGTCGAAGACTTTCCCGATCCTGCGGGACCGGTGACGAGAACGATTCCATCTTTCAGCTTGGTGACATCCGACAGCTGTTGCGGAAGGCGAAGCGTAGCGAAATCGGGGATCTCGGTGGGAATGACTCGCATCACGACAGCACAACTGCCGCGCTGAATAAAGACATTGACGCGGAAGCGGGCCAGTCCGGGCAAGCCGTAGGAAATATCGCAGGCTCCGTGTTCGCGCAGCGTGGTGACGGCCTGCTTGTTATCGCCGATGAGGTCGGCGGCGATGCGGCGGGTGTCATCGGAAGTCAGAAAGGTAAGCCCGGGGACCTGCACTGGAATCATCTGGCCGTAAACCTGAACCTGCGGCGGGCGACCAGGAGAAAAGATCAGGTCGCTGATCTTCTCCGCCGCACGCAACATCGCGCCCAGCAGGGCCGGCGTCGCGACGCGGCCGCTTCCCGAAAAGCCTTCGAGTTCCACTGAAATTGGAGCAATGGTTGGTGCTGCCATCTGTCCTCACACGCAGACACCACCACAGAAAGGAGATTGAATTTAATGTATCGCGGGCGGGTAATCAGCGCTAAGGCCAGTAAGTACATAGCCCTTAGTAACCAGGTTATGTAATGAAAAAGGCGGCCCAAAGGCCGCCCTTTGCTTGAAATTAAAGGCCGCTATTTCTTCGTCGTCTTCTTCTTGTTCCCGAAGCTGGTCTCCACCGATCCGCCGATCGAGGCCAGCATCTGCTTGGCAGCATCGGCGTAAGTGCCGGTGGGCTGCAGTTCCAGATACTTCTGGAAAGCATCGGCCGTACCCGGCGGTGCGACCATCTTGTCTCCCTGCAGCGTGGCTTTGCCGATCATGTTGACGCCTTTCCAATAGTAAGCGTCCGCGCGGTTCGGATCGGTGGCGATGACCTTGTCAAAGGCCTGGATGGCATCGTCAACCTTACCAGCGTTTGTCAGCACGGCGCCGGTATTGAAGTAATACTGCGCGGCCGAAGAAGGTTCGGTCTGCGCGGCCAGCGCGTAAGTCTTGACAGCATCGTCGACCCGATTGGCTTTCGCGTAGGCCTCGGCCAGGTTGTTGTAATAGGCGGCGAGATTAGCCGCCTGCTTGGCAGGGTCTTTGTCCGGTGTGGCAGTTTTGAGTTCGATAGCTTTCTGGTAAGCCTCAATGGCAGCGCCAAACCGCTTTTGTTTCTCTGCGGGATCGGTCTGCTTGGCTGCCGAAAGGCGGTTGTAGTCGCCGAGTTTGAACCAGATCAGATCGCGCGATGGGTCAACCTGATTGGCGTCGTTCAGGTCGGCGATGGCAGCGTCGAAATCTCCCGCATCGGCAGCCGTTTTGGCAGCGCTCAGTTTCTCATTCAGTGATTTGACCGTGGTTACTTCCTTCTGCTGCTTGGCTTGCGCCTCCTGCATCTGTTTCAACTGTTCGGGAGTCAAGCCCACGCCTTTCGCCTGGTTTTCCTGTTCCTTTTTCTGGTCGAAATCGAGGACGTTATCCTCGCCCAGCTGAACCCCGAATCCCTTTACGAAGTCGATTTGCTTGCCGGCTTTGGCGTCGTCAGCGCTTTTGTAAAGCGTCACGTTGTATTTGCCGGAACTGAGGCCAAGCGAAAAATACTCGCCCTTCTTGTTGGTCTTGAGCGAGTACTTCTGACCATTATCGAGGTTCTCAAAAACAACTATCGCATCAACTAAAGGATTGCCCTGCGCATCCTTACAGGCACCCTTTACCGTGCCGGAAGCCTGAGCGAAAACCACGGGCACGCAGAATGCTGAAACAAAAACTGTAACGGCAAAGATTGCAAGTTGTTTCTTCATATTGCCTCCCGGCAACGAATTCTATTGGACAACGTACGGAATCGGATCTTTCGCCCCTGCCGCGGCAAACGCCCGCAGGCGCAGCCGGCAGCTGTCACAGACTCCGCAGGCCCGATCTTCACGGCTGTAACATGACCAAGTTAAATCGAAGGGCGCACCCAGTTCAAGGCCAAGGCGGATGATCTCGGTTTTCCGCATGGCAATGAGCGGGGTGACGATTTCAATTTGGCCCTCTTTCGTTCCTGCCTTGACCACTTCATTGAAAGCCTTGTAGTAGGCGGGGCGACAGTCGGGATAACCGGAGCTATCCGGTTCAACCGCACCGATGTAGACCTTGGCGGCTCCCAGCACCTCGGCCCAACTGACGGCGACCGCCAGGAAATGAGCGTTGCGGAATGGCACATAAGTTACAGGAACGCCCTGCCCCAACATTTCTGCATCGGGAACGGGAATGGATTCGTCAATGAGGGCCGATCCGCCGATCTGGCGCAGGGCTTCGTTGCGAACCATGAGGCGGTCATGAATTTTCAAACGCTGACAGATGGCGAGAAACGATTGACGCTCGCGCTCCTCCGTCCGCTGTCCGTAGCTGATATGGACGGCAGCAGGTTCGTACTCGCGAGCCGCGAGCGCTGCGCAGACGCAGGAATCCATGCCTCCGCTGAGGAGGACGACGGCACGGGATTTAAAGGTAGCAGTCAATGATTTCGGAATGCAGGACTAGAATTCTAGATTGCAGATTTTAGATTTCAGATTGGTTGTTGTCGAGCTCTGGTTATCGATCGGAAATTCGGTCCGCAATCTGAAATCTGCAATCTAAAATCACTACACTCCCTTTACCGCCGGATCCCAGATGAATTTGTGCAACTGCAGGCCGAGTCGCGCAGGAATGTTATCAGCGATCATCCATTCCGCGAGCTGTGGGGGATCGAGCAGGCAGTGCGAGGCGTCGCGCGCGCCGGTCGCGTCCTTGCGAAATGCCGGAGAAAACAGAATTGCATTTACTTTCCCGGCAAGCTCGGCCTGCCGCACGAAGTCACAGGCAAACTCGTAATCGCGGCGGCTGCTGAGCACGAATTTCACTTCATCATGGGCAGCTAGCGTTCTAAGATTTTCGCTGCGGAATGTATCGCCCTCGCCTGAGTCCGGACACTTCACATCAACGATCTTGATGACCTTCGCGGGAACACCTTCGAGTGGACGCTCTCCGCTGGTCTCAAGCAAGACTGTGTAGCCCTCGTCGAGCAGTCGCTGCATCAGGGGAACCGCTTCACGCTCCTGTAGCATCGGCTCTCCGCCCGTGATCTCGACGAGGCCACCGCCGGGACTCAGACGTGAGACTTCCGCCACCACGTCATTGAGCGACATCCTCTTGCCGCCATGGAATGTGTATTCGCTATCGCACCACGTGCAGCGCAGGTTGCACCCAGTAAGCCGGACGAAGACACACGGCAGGCCTGCGTAGGTCGATTCGCCCTGAAGGGATTTGTAGATTTCGGTTATCTGCATCGTAGCGCCGCCGTCTCGGCGGCTGTCATGCGGGCGTTTCGCCCGCGTCATCGGATGAGGAAGCGTCACTCCGAATATTTCGCCGTCGTGGTATCCGTCTCAAACACCGTCACGTCTTTCACACGGACGCGGCCACTGGTCACTTTCTGAAGACGAGAATTCGATTCATCGTAAAAATACTTCGCCAGGTTTTCGGCCGACGGATTAATCGCGGTGAAAGGCTCGATGTCGTTGATCATCTGATGATCCAGGCGGTCGATGACATGCTTCATCACCTCGCGGAGATCTTTGAAATCGAGCAAGAGACCGGCTTTGTCGAGTTCGGCCCCGGCCAGAGTGACGCGAACCTTGTAATTGTGGCCGTGCGGATTTTCGCACTTGCCTTTGTAGTTGCGCAGGTAGTGTCCTGCGGCGAATGTGTCTTCAACCGTGACTTCGAACATGATCCCCTTAGACCAGAAAGGCGCGTACTGCGTGTTGCAGTCAGGCTAATATTGTACCTGTTTGCCAGAGAGCAGGGCGGCCATGCTTGACGCACTCTAGTTGAGAAATGTAGCTTGCCTAAGCGACTTGGGGCCAAGGAGAAGCATGATTCAGCGCAAATCGGCGACGTGGGTGTTCCTCATTCTCTTGGCGGCGCAGCTTTCTGCCCAGAACAGGCCAGAAACTCCCGACTTCAACGTCAAAGAACATTACACGAAATACGAATACCGCATTCCCATGCGCGACAGCGTGAAGCTGTTCACGTCTGTATACGCTCCGAAAGATATGTCGCATTCTTATCCCTTTCTGATTGACCGAACGCCGTACAGCGTAGGGCCTTACGGAGTGGATTTATATCGCACGCAGCTCGGCCCATCGCCGGACTTCGACAAATCGGGATACATCTTCGTGTTTCAGGACGTGCGCGGACGATTTATGTCTGAAGGCAAGTTCATCGAAATGCGCCCGCATATCGATGACAAAAAGTCCAAACAGGATGTCGACGACAGCAGCGATCTCTTCGACACCATCGAATGGCTGCTGAAGAATGTGCCAAACAATAACGGGAACGCCGGCATCTGGGGAATTTCATATCCCGGGTTTTTCACGTCGGCAAGCATCATCGATTCGCATCCGGCGCTGAAAGCGGCGTCTCCGCAGGCTCCGATGACGAATCTTTTCATGGGAGATGACGCGTATCACGGTGGAGCGTTCATGTTGGCGGCGAATTTCGGCTTTTATAGCTTCTTCAAACCACAGGAAAATCCGCAGCTTCCGCCCAAGACGCATCCTGAGTTCGATTGGAGAACAAAGGACGCGTACGAGTTTTATTTGAATGCGGGTCCGCTCTCGACCTTACGCAAATATTTGGAAGGCCGAAGCGCACTCTGGGACGATCAGGTCGGGCACGATACTTACGACGACTACTGGAAGGCGCGCAATCTCGCTCCGCACATGAAGAACATTCATTGCGCGGTGCTGACCGTAGGCGGATGGTTCGATGCTGAAGATCTTCAAGGACCGTTCACGACCTTTCACTCAATCGATGAGAAGAATCCTGGAATCTACAACGCCCTGGTCGTCGGTCCTTGGGTGCACGGAGGGTGGTATCGCTATGATGGCGAGCACCTTGGCCGGGTCGAGTTTGCCTCGAACACCGGCGAATATTATCGAAAAAGCATTCTATTTCCATTTTTCGAGCACTATCTGAAAGGCTCGCCCGATCCCAAGCTGCCCAAGGCGTACGTGTTCGAGACCGGCACAAATGTATGGCGGCAATATTCGGCATGGCCGCCGAAGAATGTCGAGCACAAAACGCTGTATTTTCAGGCGAACGGCGGGTTGGCCTTTGAGCCGCCCAAGGCCGACGGGCAGGCGTTTGATGAATATGTAAGTGATCCTTCAAAACCGGTACCCTTCGTGAACTATGCGGCGCTGAACGTTCCGCAGGAATATATGCTCTCCGATCAGCGATTCGCAGATAGCCGGACTGACGTGCTCACGTACCAAACGCCTGTACTGCAGGAGGATGTAACCATTGCAGGTCCCGTTTCCCCCGAACTCTTTGTCTCAACGAGCGGGACGGATTCAGACTTCGATGTAAAGCTGATTGACGTATACCCGGCAGACTATCCCGACAGTCGACAGGATGCGGTTCGTGCCGAAGACCGAGACAAGCCGCGGAAAGATGTCGACATGCCGACGTTCACGATGGGCGGCTACCAGCAATTGGTGCGCGGCGAGCCGTTCCGGGGGAAATTCCGCCACAGCTTCGAAAGGCCGGAAGCGTTTACTCCGGGCAAGATCGAAGACATCAACTTCACGATGCAGGACGTGAACCACACGTTCCGCCGCGGGCATCGGATTATGGTGCAGGTGCAGAGCTCGTGGTTCCCGCTTACCGACCGAAACCCGCAGACGTTCGTAAACATTCCCGACGCAAAGCCTTCCGATTTTGTAAAGGCAACCGAACGCGTGTACCACACAGCACAGCAGGCGTCGGGAATTGAGGTCGGCGTGCTGCCGAAAGCAGGAGAAACCAAGGATTAAGACGTTAGGCGATTCCGAAGAAGGTTTCTACGACGCGCATTTCCGTCGTTCTCCTGTAATTCGGCAGACTCTCGACAAAGACGCGGCCATACTGCTTCTTCAGGATGCGATTGTCGAGTAAGACCAGCAGTCCGCGATCGTGCAGCGAACGGATTAGGCGGCCGAAGCCTTGCTTCAAGGTGATGACGGCTGCCGGCACCTGATATTGCAGGAAAGCATTTCCGCCATCGGCATCGATTGCCTTCACACGCGCTGCAACGACGGGATCAGTGGGCACCGCAAAGGGCAGGCGGTCAATAATCACGCAGCTCAGTTGCTCTCCCTGAACATCCACTCCTTGCCAGAAGGAGGATGTCGCAAAGAGCACAGCGTTCGGTGTCAGGCGGAATTCCTCGAGCAGAGCGCTCTTTGGCGCGTCGCCCTGGCGTAGCATCGGAAATTCCAAGTCACCAAGCAGCCGCTGATAAATGTCATTCATCTGCGCATAGCTGGTGAATAAGACGAACGCGCGGCCGCGGCTGACTTCGAGCAGCTTGCGAATGCGTTCCGCCGCCTTTGCGGTAAATTGCGGCGTTCGTGGATCGGGCAGGTCGGGCGGCACATAGAGTAGCGCCTGATTCTGATAATCAAAATGCGAAGGCAGGACCGATTCGCGCGCGTGCTCGAGGCCAAGTCGTCGGCGGATGTAGTCAAAGCCTCCTCCCACAGCAAGTGTCGCAGAAGTTAACACCGCACATTCGAGCTTGGACCACAGGCATTCACGCAGAATCGGAGCGACGTCGATCGGCGTGGCCTGTAGAAAGACGTGCTGGCGGCCCTGGAAGTTTTCTTTGCTTTTCTCCGCGCCTCTGTGCCTCTGTGGGGAAAACTTTCCGCGGCGTTCGATCCAGAAAACGGTGTTGCGATCTTCCGACTCCATCGCATAGCCGAGTTGCACCTGAATTTCCTGTGCGCGGCGCACAAAGTTAAAGATTTCTTCGGGCTTCTGCGGCAGAGCTTCCAGTTCTCCTGCCACGCGCGTAAGAGCCTGGTTTAAGGCCAGGAATTCATCGCCATTTTCTTCGAGAAATTCGCGGCGAGTCTCGAAAGCGAAGCGCCCATCGCCCGGTGGCAGCAACGAGAAGAACAGTTGCGAACGGTCGCGCAGCGCTCCGATTGCTCCCGAAAGCGACGCTGACAGCATCCGGTGCTGCTGCATCGAGTACTCGAGGTCGCGAGCCAACTCTTCAACCCTCAGATTGCTCACCGAGATGCCGAAATAGCTTCCCGCGACATCCTCCAATTCATGTGCTTCATCGAAAATCACCGCCGCGGCGTCCGGCAGGATCCCCGCATCCGGCGCATCTTCGGCCTGCAGCTTGATGGCAAGGTCTGCAAAGAAAAGATGATGATTGACGATGATGATGTCGCTCTCCATCGCCCGGCGGCGCATTTCGGTGATGAAGCAGCGTTCGAACTGGCTGCATTTCTGGCCAGAGCAGGCATCGGCGCGGGCGTCGAGCTTATGCCACAGCAGGCTAGCCTCAGGCAACTCGGCGAGTTCGGCGCGGTCGCCAGTTGAGGTCGTCTTCTCCCAGGCCGCAATGGCCCGGTATTGCTCGATCTCTTCGAGGCCACTCAGGACGGGCTGATCGGCAAGATCGTAGAGCTTCTTCCGACATAAATAATTGTTACGGCCTTTCATGTAGCAAACCGAAAGGCGTGAATTCGAATCGCCACAAAGAGCCTGCTCCAGAAAGGGCACATCCTTATAAAAAAGTTGCTCCTGCAGATTCTTTGTTCCAGTGGAAATGATGACGCGCTTGCCGGAACGGATCACCGGGACAAGATAGGCAAGAGTCTTGCCAGTGCCCGTGCCTGCCTCGACAATCAAATGACGCTTCTCTTCGAGCGCCTGTTCTATGCCCTGTGCCATCTGCAACTGCCCGCGGCGAAACTCGTAAAGTGGATGCTTACGCGATAGGATTCCGCCGGGGGCGAAGAATTGGTAGACAGAGGAGACCTTGCCGTTAGGTGCGGAACGGCTTTCAGGAACCGCGGGCTGTGAGGTCAACGACACGGAGTCTCTATAATAGCGACTTCCCAGTGACAAATGACGAGCACAATCCGAACAAGTGTGCCGCACCCACGATCGCGATCGTCGGCCGGCCGAACGTTGGCAAATCTACGCTCTTTAACCGAATCGTAGGATCGCGGCGTGCCATCGTCGGCGATGAACCCGGCATCACGCGCGATCGCCTCTACGGGGAGGCAGAATGGAATGGGCAAAAGCTGCGAGTTGTCGATACGGGCGGCATTTTGCCCGAAGAAAAAGATCTGATCCCGGCGGAGATTTTTCGCCAAGCGCGAGTCGCCCTGGATGAGGCGGCGGCGATCATCCTGGTCGTCGATGGCCGATCGGAGATTGCGGCGCCGGATCTGGAATTGGTGCGAGTGCTGCGGAAGGCGAATCGCCCGCTCTTTCTGGCCGTCAACAAAATCGACTCGGAGAAGCAGACCGGGCTCGTTGGTGATTTTCATCGGCTCGGGGTGAAAGAGATATTTCCAATTTCCGCTGAGCATGGCCGTGGTGTGGATGATCTGCTGGACGCCGTAGTGGAGGTTCTCCCAAAGCCTTTCATCACAGAGGACACAGAGAGCACAGAGGAAGTTCAGCCGGAGACTGCGGCCAATGACGAACGACCATCCAATGAGGTCAAGGTCGCGATCATCGGACATCCGAACGTAGGCAAGTCCACGTTGCTGAATTCACTGACCTCCTCCGACCGCGCCATCGTTTCTCCAATCCCCGGAACGACGCGCGATGCTGTCGACGAAGTGGTCGAACGCAATGGACGCAGGTTTCGCTTCATCGATACAGCAGGCATTCGCCGCAAGGGCAAGACGCATTTGATGGCCGAAAAGCTTTCCGTGGTGATGGCGCGAAAGCATCTGGAAGCGGCAGACATAGCGCTCCTCGTAATCGACGCCACCGAAGGCGTGAGCCAGCTTGACGCCGCAATTGCTGGCTATGCGCACGAAAGCGGACGCTCGGTCATCATCGTGGTCAATAAGTGGGATCTTGTGATCAGCGGCCAGAAGAAAGCCGGACGGCCTACCAAGGCCGAGCGCATGCGCGAGTCAAAACGTCCAGGCGATCGCGACGCCTACGAGCAACGACTACGATACGAACTCAAGTTTCTAAGCTACGCCCCGGTGGTGTTCATTTCGGCTCAGAGCGGTCAAGGAACGGAGAAGATTTTCCCGCTCCTTGAACGAGTCGCGGACGAACGCCGCAAGCGGGTCAGCACCTCCGAGATGAATCGGTTTCTGGAGAGAGTTGATTTCGACCGCGCCGCGGTCCCAATGCGCCAGCGGGTGAAAATCCTCTATATGACGCAGGCCTCGGTCGCACCACCCGCATTCGTTTTGTTCACCAATCGTGCGGTCAAACTACATTTTGCCTACCAACGTTTCCTGGAAAATCGGATTCGCGATGCGTTCGGCTTCTTCGGCACGCCGATCTGGATAAAGAACCGCGCCAGGAATTCCTGATCGCATTCCAGTTTACTATTCCTGCAGCTCCTGCCCCTTTGTCAGCAAGCCAATGCGCAGGACTCCGGCTTGATGCGCCGCGTCAATCACGCTCGCGACGTATTGAAAATCCACGTCGGGGTCACCGCGCACGAAGGCAACTTTCTCCGCACGCGTTAGATAGATCTGCGCCAGGCGTGGCTCCAGATCTTCCCAGCGAACGTCTTCCTGATTTAGTTTGACTGCCGGCAATTGATTGTTTGCTGTAAATTCCACCTGAATGACTATGGTCCGCGATTGTTGCTCTCCCGCAGTCTGCTTCTGATCCGGCTGCGGAATCTGTGCCTTTTCGCCGTATTCCGGATCCATCGACACCACCAGCATGAACATGATGATCAGCGTCAGCAGCACATCAATGAGTGGCGTGACATTGATCTGCGGCCCAGACGGACCGCCGCCTGCCATGGAGAAAGCCATAGATATTGCTCCTCTCGGGGCACGCGCGTGTCTGGTGGATCAGACACCTTGCCTCATTCGGAAGTTCCGGCCGGCTCGCTCTGGCGGCGAGGACGCCGGCGCTCCGTTGAACCGCTTGCATGATGCAACCGGCGACATTGGGCTGTTATCTTGGTCATACGTTCATGAACCTTTCTGTTGGACTCTCCACCCTCGCGTTTATCGGCCTGCTGCTTCCCATTGCAAACGCACAAGACAATTACGAGATCCAGGTCTACGGGTCGGACATGGTCGCGCGGCGCACGACGATGGTGGAGATCCATTCCAACTTCACAGCGGAGGGAAGCAAGACGGTCGTCGATGGCATGCTGCCGACGAATCATGCGGAACACGAAACGCTCGAGATCACGCAGGGAATCAACGAATGGGCAGAGCTCGGCTTCTACGTCTTTTCCAGTATTCAGCCGGATAGCGGGTGGCAGTGGGTCGGCGATCACATTCGGCCGCGTGTGCGCGTTCCCGAGAAATGGCACTGGCCCGTCGGAGTGAGCTTGTCGACTGAGTTCGGGTATCAGCGTGCTGCCTTCTCGCCCGACACTTGGACCTGGGAAATCCGCCCGATTGTCGATCGAAAGATCGGGCGCTGGTACTTCGACTTCAATCCCACACTGGACCGGTCATTTCACGGATCCAGTGTAAATAAGGGAGTAGAGTTTTCTCCAAATGCGAAGTTCAGCTATGACATCACCAAGAAGATTGCGGGTGGGCTCGAGTACTACGCTTCGTATGGATCGCTGAGCGGTTTCGATCCACTGCGCGATCAGGAACAACAGTTTTTTCCAACCATTGACGTCGACTTCGCCCCCGAATGGGAATTCAATTTCGGGGTCGGGATCGGAGCGACGAGGTCCACCGATCACCTCATCGTCAAATGCATTGTCGGACGGCGCTTTTCATGGGGGCATGGCAAGAGTGCGAAGCTCAAGACCTCCATACCCTAGACCAATCCTCACGCCGGTGCCGGGGTAGGAGAGAACGGAGCTTCCGGGGGAGGCAAGCTGCCTGAACTTAGGGGAGGCGGATATAGTGTGAGGCTGAGTGGACGATAGCGTGGCGCGAAGAAGTACATGGCGTACGCCGGGAAGAACACGATCACCGGAACCGAAATCAACGCGATCACATACACCAAGATCGCGAGCACGATGCAGCCGGCCACTACGGCCGCCGTAATCGTAAACACGTTCCACGCTAACCCGGCGCCCTTGCCCGCAATCACCGCGCCGAAAACCAGAGCGGCCACCGGCACGGCAATGAAAAGTATCAGGACGAATGACGCTATTCCGACGACAATCCCGGCACCAATCGCCAGAACAATTTTCATCCCCACATAGATGGCATAGCCGCCCAGTTCACCTTCAACCATCGGCCACAGCCGGCGCCAGCCCCCGAGGGCACTGATACCCTCTAGGGCCATCTGGGGAACGACAAAATCCTTCGTGAAAACGTATACGAGGGATACGACGATCATGAAGGCGACGAAGAACAGAAGAACGAAAATCCCACCAACGATGAGAGCAGCGAGGTGTTCCTGGGGTGCGCGGAACCATCCCAGTCCGAAGGCTACCGCTACAGGACCTCCGATCAAGACAAGAAAGACCAGCATGCTGCAAATCGCGAACCCAAGTTGCCATAGGAAATACTTCCATCCCGGGCCCTGACGCCGAGCCCATCCGTCGCGGATGTGGCACTCCTTCGTCAGCACGCTGTCGAACAGAATGAATCGCATTACGCTGCCGATGTACATCAATACGAGACCAAAGACGAGCGCGGCTATAACCATGATCGAAATCAGGGCAATCAGCAGCGGAGGATCAATATGCGGAAACTGCTGAGCCAGAAGCTGCGAAGGGGATCGATGCTGAGAATTGATAGGAAAGTTGAAGTTTGCCCCACCACCCGAACCCATTTCTCCGGCGAGCAACCCAACGATCGCCAGGCGTGTCCACTGCCAGAAACGAAATGGCTGAATGAGCTGGCGCTTCGTGTGCTGGAAAGCGAGCGTAATAGTATCTACGGCCGAGATAGGCACGGGGCACCTCTGGGACGAGAAGCCGTCATCAGCAAATTACTCGGAAGCGAGAAACGGAGCAAATGAATGTGACGCTGCTCACAACTCGACAGCGGAAACGAGCATTCTTGCACTTCCAAGCCTCCATGTAGGTTACGGTTTTCGACCCGGTTTTGTTTCATTCAGATTCGCGCTGTGACCTGGCCCACGCGTTCCAACCATCCCTCGCATTCGCGCAAGGCGAGTTCGCATTGCTGCCGGTGACGTTCTCCACGGTCACGGACCCTTTTCTCAAGCGGGGGTAGCAGATCGAACGTGATGTTCGCGGGCTGGAAATTCCCTGCATCGGCATGCGTGACGTAGTGAGTCAGCGATCCGAGAGCCGAGGCGCACGGAGCCACATGAATCACATTTCCCAGCGATCGCGCAGACGCGTAGATCCCAGCCATCAAGCCGGTAGCGATCGATTCCACGTAGCCTTCGACGCCGCAAATCTGCCCCGCGAAGAAGATATTCGGACGGGTCTTCATCCGCAAGGTCTCGTCAAGCAGGGTGGGAGCGTTGATGTATGTATTGCGATGGATCTGTCCGTAGCGAAGAAATCGCGCATTCTCGAGGCCGGGAATCAGGCGCAGGAGTCGGGCCTGCTCCCCAAATTTCAGATGATTCTGGAATCCGACCAAATTGTAAGAATCCGCACGAAGATTCTCCTGACGCAATTGGACGACCGCGTGTGGCATCTTGCCCGTGCGGGGATCTTTCAACCCCACCGGCTTCATCGGACCGAAGCGTAAGGTGTCGCGGCCGCGCCGCGCGATCTCTTCGATCGGCAGACATCCTTCGAAATAGTTCAACTTCTCCCAATCCTTTTCCTCTACAGACTGCGCGGCCAACAGAGCGTCGTAGAACCTGTCGTACTCGCTCTCCGTCATTGGACAGTTAATGTAATCAGCCGTTCCTTTGTCGTAGCGCGCTGCCATGTAGACGCGCGCCATATCGATCGACTCTGCTTCCACGATCGGGCTAATGGAATCGTAAAAATATAGGTGCGGATTGGATGCGGTGGAATTCACAGTTCGATCAGCCGTCAGCCGTGCGATTTCTGCGGCGAGGCTTTCCGAGGTCAGCGGCCCGGTGGCAATGATCGTGATTTCATCTTCATTGATCCGCGTTACTTCTTCGCGCCGGATCGCGATGTGAGATTCGCGGGAAATCGCCTCGGTCACGCGGGCTGCGAATGTGACACGATCTACCGCCAGAGCGTGTCCGGCGGGAACCGCACATTCACGGGCAATATCCATCAGCAACGAACCCGCGCGGCGCATCTCCTCTTTAAGCAGCCAGGGAGCCGTGTTATCACTGTTGGATTTCAGTGAATTCGAACAGACCAACTCGGCGAAGTCGCCAGTCTGATGCGCGGGCGTCGATCGCACGGGACGCATTTCAAACAACTCGACAGTGACTCCCCGGCGAGCGCATTGCCATGCGGCCTCCGAACCCGCCAATCCGGCACCGATGATTTTGATTGGCTTCATGCCTTTTGCCCGGTGGGCGTGCGCTTCGCGCCTCATCCCTTATCCGTCTCCAGCCCGTCAGATGGGTAACATGAAAAGCAGGAAGACTGCTTTCAGTGTAAAACGGGACTCGTGCTAGTGCGAGATGGCCAACAAGTCTGGTTCGGGTCGGAAGCTATGCGATCAGTTGAGGAACCACATGGCAATTTAATGTGCCACATTTCTTCTATCTGAGAGGAGTGGCAGCTGCAGCCACCAATACCCAACCGTTCTTTTTGTAGATCCAGGTATCAATAAATCGCCAGCGCTTGATTTCATGTTGGCCACGCTGCAGCGTCTTTTCGCGATATGTGCCAATCACAATGGCAGTGTTATCAAACGTGCGTACTGTTATGGGATCCATTACGATTTCGTCTGCACTGGGGATTTCACCTCTGATCCGCGCAAGGTATTCGCCCTTGGACACCAATCGGCCATATTCCACATACACGAGCGCATTATCGAAGATTAGATCGAGGGCGCGATTATCGTTGTGCCCTTGCGCATACGTCCATTCTTTCTCGAGGGCGCGAATTGCAGTTTCGGTGTTCGAGGATTGCTGCCCGAAAACCATGGGCCCAATGCTGCACGCCATCAGCAACAACACCCTTCGGCACGTGCTCTTGGCTCGCACTGTGAAGGTACTGCCACGCTTGCTACTGGGTTGAGACATCGATGCTCGCGACTCCTTTCCACCTGCCGTTCTTAAGCAGCCAGGTGTCGACGAAACGACCCCGTTCGAGGGACGGCTGCCCATGTAGCACTATTCTGATCTGGTACACCCCGGTTACGATGGCCGTGTTCCCATGCAGCCTCACGGCCATGGCCTCAGTCACGTATTGGAACGAGTCCGCGCTTTTGACGAATGTGAAGAACTCCCTTTTCGTGTAGTGCTTGCCGCTGGGGTCAACATACAAGAACCCGTCGTCCAATATGCCATCGAGTGTGTCCAGATCCTTCGATTCGCAGGCCTGCAGCTTGGCAACGCGCTCCAGGGCGAGAAGTTCCTGTTCCGCACTCGAATCTTGAGTTACTTGCGCAGTGCAGCAGAGTGCAGCAAGGCAAAATGCCGCCAGCAATCCAGTTCTCATTTTGTCGTTATCGGCAAGAAAGGAAGCGGAGTTGAGAAGCCCGCCACAGATAAGAAATCTCTAAAGACCTGCCTTTGATCTAGAGGATCTCCCGCGCGTCGCCTACCCGCCGGGTCACCCGTTCCCGATCCAGATACTCCAATAGCGGGATGGCGTACTTGCGGCTGACGCCCGTGAGTTCTTTGAAGGCTGCCACCTCGATCCTGCGCGACTTCAATTTTTGGGCGGCGATCTGGCCGCGCAGCGCTGCCAAGGCGCTGTGATGAAAGACGAGTTCGTCAGACACCTTGATCAGAACCTTGTCGCGCAGAAGCAACGTTACGATTTTCTGTGCACGAGCTTTATCGACCTTGAGACCGGCAATCACTTCGTGAAGCGCAGGAACCTTCAGACCTGACGAGGCGAAGGCCTCTTCGATTTTCTTTTTCGACTCGGCTTCTTCGTCCTTCATCACGACGCCGTGGCCAGGGAGGCGTACGAGATCGCCGGCGAGTTCCAACTTCTTGGTCTTGACGAGATTTGAAATCGCTGCTTCGAACAGCTCCTGAGCCATATCGAGAGCGCGCCTCATATCCTCCTGTAATTCGCTCTTGGGCATACCCGGCCTGAGAGGGTCTCGTTTGTGGAACTCGGAAATCGCATCCAGCAAACTTTCTTGAGCAAGCTTCAGTTCGAAGTGCATGAATAAGCGATTCTGAATCTGGATCACAAGTCCTTGGCCTGTGAGGCTCGACGCATTGGAAATCAGCTCATCCTGGTGCCATCCCGTCTCCGCAACTGCTTCATGCAATGAAAGGCCACGTTGACCGCGGCGGGTAATCCTGTTCCCGAGAATGGCCTCGCGGTTCTCAAATCTGGACAATGGTTCCAGAGTCAGTTCCAGGATTGATGTTCCAGCCTGTGTTTCGACCTTACGTATTTCTTTGAGACTGTGCGTGGGTGCAGCGTCGACGACGACGCCGCCTCCGATCGTGACCACGGGCGAGAACTGCCGCAGAATGAAACGATCCTCGGGTAGAAGCAGCATTGGACTTGGTAGAGAAAGCCGCGCAAAGGCAACCTGGGAAGCTTTGAGTTCCTTGGCACCATAGAACTCGACCTCGGCAATTGATTCGGCACTCTGGCAGTGAAAATGCACACGCGCACGATTCTTAAGTGCACGTGGCGCCGACGCCAGGAGGCTCAACTTCACGTCGATTTTCCGTGTGGCTACGAACGTCTCCGGCGGGGCGAGCATCATGCCTCGCGCCAGATCATCAGTGGATGCTCCGGCAAGGTTGAGCGCCGTGCGCTGTCCTGCAGTCGCCTGATCCGCGCTCCGCCCATGAACCTGTACCCCACGCACTCGCACGCGGCGTCCCGTCGGGAATACTTCGAACTCTTCCTCTTTGCGAATGGTTCCCGAAATCAGCGTGCCGGTAACAACAGTGCCGAATCCCTTCATCGTAAACACGCGGTCGATCGGCAATCGCGCTAATGCGCGGGAATCGCGCGCCGGCACCTGGGATGCGGCGGCGATCATGGCCCGCTTGAGATCCTCCAGACCGGCGCCCGTCAGCGCACTCACCGGAATGATCGGCGCTTGGGAGGCGTCGAGAAACGATCCGCGCAGAAACTCCTCAACTTCCAGGCGAACGACATCGAGCGTCTCGGCGTCGACGGCATCTGACTTGGTCAGCACGGTGATGCCGCGTTTCACCCCAAGGAGTTGCAAGATGTCAAAATGTTCACGGGTTTGCGGCTTGATCGATTCATCGGCGGCGATCACCAAGAGAACCAGATCGACTCCGCCCACTCCCGCCAGCATGTTACGCACGAAACGCTCGTGGCCGGGAACATCGACGAAGCCAAGACGCAGCGTTTCCCCGTTCGAGTCGCGCAGGTCCATATGGGCGAAACCCAAGTCGATGGTGATCCCGCGGCGCTTTTCCTCTTCAAGCCGGTCAGCGTCGATTCCGGTCAGCGCCTTCACCAGTGCGGTTTTTCCGTGATCGATGTGCCCGGCCGTGCCGACAATGATTGATTTCATTTCAGAAGAATCGTAGCAGGAGAGAGACAGCGGGTAGCCCCACATTCAGTGCACTATCGTTTTCGCGCGCCGAAATGCGACAATAGAAATGCCCCCATGCCAGCTTCTGCGACCTCCGCTTTCTCGCTGGAGACTATCCGCCAGCACGGCCTCACGCCGGACGAATACGAGAAGATCAAGCAACTTCTCGGCGGCCGCGAGCCCACGCTCACCGAACTCGGCATCTTCAGCGTGATGTGGAGCGAGCACTGTTCATACAAGTCGTCGCGCGTGCACTTGAAGCGTTTGCCCACGCGGAGTAAGCACGTGCTCCAGGGACCTGGCGAGAATGCCGGTATCATTGACATCGGTGATGGCTGGGCCTGCGCCTTCAAGATTGAATCGCACAATCACCCTTCGTTCATCGAGCCGTTTCAGGGCGCAACCACGGGAGTCGGCGGAATTCTGCGCGACATCTTTACCATGGGCGCGCGGCCCGCCGCGGTCATGGACTCCTTGCGGTTTGGGCCGATCCGACCGGCTAAAGAACTTTCCAACCCCGAACTGCATCGCAACCACTCCATCATGGAAGGTGTGGTCAGCGGCGTCGCTTCCTATGGCAACTGTTTCGGCGTGGCCAATCTCGGAGGAGAAACGAAATTTGAGCCCTGCTATTCCGGCAATCCGCTCGTGAATGCCTTCGCGCTCGGCCTCGTGCGAAGGAACGAGATTTTCTACGCCCGTGCCGCTGGCGAGGGAAATCCCGTCATCTACGTCGGTGCAAAAACCGGACGCGACGGCATTCACGGCGCCACGATGGCCAGTGAGGAATTCAGCGAAGCATCGGAAGCCAAGCGTCCCAACGTGCAGGTCGGGGATCCCTTTCTGGAAAAGCTGCTCCTCGAAGCCTGTCTCGAAGCCATGCAGACCTGCGCAATTGTTGGCATTCAAGACATGGGCGCCGCCGGCCTGACGTGTTCGACCTGCGAAATGGGAGGACGTGGTGGCGTGGGGATCGAAATCGAACTCGATCGCGTGCCTCAGCGTGAGACCGGCATGACTCCCTATGAGATCATGCTCAGCGAATCGCAGGAACGCATGCTGCTGGTCGCGCAAAAAGGACGCGAGCAGGAAGTCTTCCGCGTATTTGAAAAATGGGGACTTGACGCCGTTGAAGTCGGAAAGGTTACGACCGACAACAGGCTCCGCGTGCTCGAGCACGGCCAGATTGTCGCGGAAATTCCGAATCCGGCACTGACCGACGAAGCGCCAGTGTACAAACGTCCGCTGGCACGATGGGAGCCGCCCATCCCGCGGGAAAAGCCGGAGCAGGTCCATTTTGGTCGAGACGCCGATTTCACTGCCACGTTGAAGCAACTTCTGGCGAGCCCGAACATCTGCGGCAAGCGGTGGGTATGGCAGCAGTACGACCACATGGTGCAGACAAACACGGTCGAAGCACCTGGCGCCGGCGATGCAGGCGTCATTCGCATCAAAGGCACGAATCGTGGTTTGTCTATGGCGCTCGACGGCAATGGACGTTGGTGCTATCTCGATCCAAAACTCGGCGCCGAACATGCGGTCGCCGAGGCGGCTCGCAAAGTTGCATGTTCGGGTGCAACTCCGATCGGCGCGACGAATTGCCTGAACTTTGGGAATCCCGAGAAGCCGCACATCATGTGGCAGTTCTCCCAGACAATCGACGGCATCACCAAAGCCTGCGAGGAACTCGAGATTCCGATTACTGGCGGCAACGTCAGCTTCTACAACGAAACGCTGGGCGAGGGAATTTATCCGACCCCCGTACTTGGTGTGGTCGGCGTTTTGGAAGATGTCCACAAGACCGCGAAGATGCACTTCGCCCAGCCCGGACGCACCATTGTGCTATTGCGCGCCGGAGAACCGGGAGATATTACGGACGCAGAGAGTGAGTTTGGATCTTCGGAATATGCCAAAGAGATTTTGGCCCAGCTATGGGGATACCCGCCTGAACTCGACTTGGAGAAAGAAGCCGCACTGCAGAAGGCAACGGTCGAGATGATCCAGCAAGGCTTGCTCGACTCGGCCCACGATTGCAGCGATGGAGGTATCGCTGTCGCTTTGGCCGAAAAGGCGTTCCCTGCCGAAGTTGGAGCTCGCGTGAACCTGTCGGCGGGCGGACTTTTTGGTGAGTATGCGGTGTTTGGAGAAGACGCGGGCCGCATTCTCATCTCTTGCGACTCAGAGAAGGTGGCGCGAATCAAAAAGATAGCGGACCATCACGGCGTCGCGGCGGACGTGATTGGAGAGACGGTTCCCGAAAAGCTCGAGATCTTCCTCGATGGTAAAGCAGTTGTGTCCGCCGCGATTTCTGAATTGCATGTTGCTTACGAGCGAGCCTTGGAGTCTGCGCTGAAAACAGATCCTGAGGTGATGGCTGAGCAGTATCCGGAGATCGTGACTAGGAGCTAGGGCTGAGGGACAAATGCTGATTCCCGACAAATTTCGTGAAGAATGTGGCGTGGTGGCAATCTTCGCTCATCCTGAGGCGGAGAAGCTCGCCTACCTCGGACTGCATGCCTTACAGCACCGCGGTCAGGAATCCGCCGGAATCGTTTCGTCCGACGGCCTGACCTCCCGCGCGCACAAGGCTATGGGCTCAGTGGCTGACATCTTCACCGAAGATGTTCTCGCAAAGCTGCGCGGCACGATTGCCATCGGCCACACGAGGTACTCCACGGCGGGCGACTCTGCGCTGCTGAATGCCCAACCGATCCTGGTCCAGTCGAACAAAGGCGCAATCGCTGTCGCGCACAACGGCAATCTCGTGAATGCGATGCAGATTCGTGCGCGCCTCGAGAGTCAGGGATCGATTTTCCAAACCAACAGCGACACGGAAGTGATCGTTCATCTGATCGCGCAATCGCGGGAGCACACCCTGCCTGAAGCTATGGCAGATGCGCTTCGCCGCGTGGAAGGCGCGTTCTCGCTGGTCATGATGAGCAACGACCGCATCTTCGCCGTCCGCGATCCGCGCGGCTTCCGCCCGCTTGCGATGGGTCGCATCCCGGCGCTCGAAGGCCACAAGCAGGGCACCATCGCATTCGCATCGGAGACCTGCGCATTTGATCTGATCGGTGCCGAATACATCCGCGACGTGAAACCTGGAGAGCTCATCGTTGTCGGTCCTGAAGGGGTGAGTTCGCGTTTCTATTCGACCGCTCTGCCGCAGTCGAGCTGCATCTTTGAGCATGTCTACTTCTCGCGTCCTGACAGCCTGGTCTTCGGCCGATCGGTGCAAACCAGCCGCGAGGAACTGGGCCGTCAGTTGGCGCTGGAAGCGCCGGTCGATGCCGATCTGGTCGTGCCGGTGCCGGACTCAGGGGTAACCGCGGCAGTGGGTTATGCTGCCGAGAGCGGCATCCCATTCCGTTTTGCGCTGATTCGGAACCATTATGTTGGCCGCACGTTCATTGAGCCAAGCCAGAGCGTGCGCGACTTCGGCGTCAAGCTGAAGCTCAACCCCGTCCGGTCGCTGCTCAAAGGAAAACGGATCGTTCTGATCGACGATTCCATTGTCCGGGGCACCACCAGCCGCAAGATTGTGCGCATGATCCGGAGCGCGGGCGCCAAAGAAGTTCACATGCGTATTTCCTGTCCCCCGACGATTTCTCCCTGCTATTACGGGGTGGACACTCCGTCGAAGAAACAGCTGATTGCGGCCAACAAGTCGGTCGAGGAAATCCGCGACTACATCGGTGCAGACTCGCTGGCCTATCTCTCGCTGGAAGGGCTGAAGAAAGCCTGCGGAGACGGCGACAAGATTTCGTACTGTTCTGCCTGCTATACCGGCAAGTATCCGACTGACATCATCGACGTCGAGGAAATACAGCCTGCCGCGATACGACGGTAGAGAGCTCACTTCCGCCTCCGAAATCCTTGCCATCGCTCGCGAAGCGAGGGTGAGGAAACTGCTGTTTGAAAGAAGGGATCAATCTCTCGGCTTTCTCGCCACCGCCAGCCGCGAAATTGATTGCAGATCAGGGAGGATCCGCACCTCTTGCCAGTCTTCCAATAACCGGCGTACCGGCTCCGCAATAGTTCCGCTGATCTCCATTATCAACGATCCATCCGCTCCTAAGGCTTCTCGCGCTTGCGGAATCAAGCGCTCGATCACTTCTGTTCCTTTTTGTCCGGCAAAGACTGCCGGGCGCGGCTCGAATTTCCTCACCTCAAGTTGCACCTGGTCCGCTTCCGACTCGCCCACGTACGGCGGATTCGAAACAATCAAATCGAACGGCCGCAGTAAGCCTGCCAGCAAGTCTGAGTTGCGAAACTGGACACGCTTCTCGAGCTGAAGTCGTACAGCATTGGCACGGGCGATTTCGAGCGCAGCGGGAGAGATGTCGGTGGCGTGAATTTCCGCATCTGGCAGCTCTTTTGCCAGAGCCAAAGCGATGCAACCGGAGCCGGTTCCCACATCTGCGATACGAACGGTGCCTTTTGGCTTCATCTCGAGCACAGTCTCAATCAGCAATTCGGTTTCAGGCCGCGGAATCAGAACGGCCGGCGTGACGATGAGATCCATCCCCCAGAACTCCTGATGTCCGGTGATGTATTGGGCCGGTACGCCCCGGGAACGCTCCGCCAGCACCGCGTCATAACGCGCCGCTTCTTCCACGGTGAGTTCCCGCTCCGGGTGGGCAAACAGGTATGCGCGGTCGCAGTCGAGCACGAAGCGGATCAACAGCTCGGCGTTCATCCGAGGTGAAGGGACACTATTTGCAGTGAGGCGGTCGATTGCCGACGCGAGAGCAGCTTTCAATTGCACTCAGATATTTCAACACATCGGCTCGCAGAGAACGACTCTATGGAGAGGATCCTGATTACCGCTTCAGTTCGTACGCGAGATAGATCATCTGGCCGATGTGATGCTGCATGTGCGCGACGCAGAGCATGATGATGTCGAGGCGGTTGCTGCAGTTCGTACCAACGGCTGAATATTCCTTTACCCAATCTTCCGGTGTCTGGCGCCGGATCGTCTCCATCACCGTGGCGACGGCAGCATCAAGCCCCTTCATCGCTTCCTCTTTCGATGGAGGACTTGCCTCGGTAAACTCTCGTTCGCGGTCGCGAACGTATCCGGTGTTGGCGATCTGCGCGCCGATGTAGTAATTCAGATTGCCAGTCAGGTGAAGCACCAGATGGCCGAAGCTATTGCCGTAAGCATAAGGCTTGGTCCAGAACTGTTCTTTCGTTAGAGAGGCAGCCAACTCGCGGATGCGTGCGAGATTTGCTGCGTAGCGATTCGCAAGAACTATGGATAAGGTGGAGTCGAGATCCGGCATATGGATTTCGGAAAAAGTGCCCGCGCTAAGTTTCAGACGACGCTGGCGGTCTCCTGCTTCAGCTTTTCCGCCTGATAATAAGTAACCAAAGCTTCAATCAGCGGCTGGAGTTTACCATCCATCACGGCATCGAGCTGGTGGATGGTGAATCCAATGCGGTGATCGGTGAGACGGTTTTGCGGGAAATTATAGGTACGGATTTTTTCGCTGCGGTCGCCCGATTTCACCATCGCCCGTCGTTCTTTGGCGAGCGCCTCTTGCTGCTTCTCCATCTCGATCTCGTACAGACGTGCACGCAGCACGCGCATACCTTTTTCGCGGTTCTTGATCTGCGACTTCTCGTCCTGGCAGCTGACAACGGTGTTGGTGGGAATGTGCGTGATGCGGACAGCAGAGTACGTCGTATTCACCGACTGCCCACCGGGGCCCGACGAACAGAACGTATCGATGCGAAGGTCCTTCGCTTCGATCTTGATGTCGACATCCTCGGCTTCCGGCAGCACAGCAACCGTTACCGCAGAAGTGTGAACGCGTCCCTGCTGCTCAGTTGCTGGCACACGCTGCACTCGGTGTACGCCGCTTTCATACTTGAGCTGCGAATAGACGCGATTACCTTCGATGATTGCGATGACCTCTTTCAGGCCACCCACCGATGACTCAGAGGTCGAGAGCACTTCGACTTTCCACCGCTGAGTTTCGGCATAGCGCGTGTACATGCGGAAGATTTCGGCGGCAAAAAGCGTAGCTTCATCCCCGCCGGTTCCGGCACGGATTTCGAGTACAACGTTTTTCTCGTCGTTCGGATCTTTGGGCAGCAGCAGCACCTTTAACTCTTCCTCGACTTTTGCCACCCGATCCTGCAACTTGTCGAGTTCTTCCTGTGCATAGGCCCGCATTTCTGGATCTTTTTCGTCGGCCAGCAGGGCTTTGCTCTCGGCGATCCCTTTGGTCAGATCCTTGTACTCGCGATATTTCTCAACCACCGGCGTGATTTCGCTGTGCGCCTTCGCAGTCTTCTGGTATTTCGCCGAGTCGTTGACGATATCCGGTGACGCGAGAGCATTAGTCAGCTCTTCGTAGCGGGCTTCGATTTGGTCAAGACGTTCAAACATAGCGTTTCATTCGGTAGAGGCGCCGTTTCCAACCTCTCGGTTGCGCCGCTCACTGCGGATGAGGCGCAACGAGTTGCGCCCCTACGGCATTGTATTGAGATTAGAAGATGAAGAGAAGTATTCGCGGGAGACCCGCTAGGCGATTACCAACTCGCCCCCGTGCTCTTTTTCCAGCGCCATGGCATGGTCGAGGGCAGTAATTGCACACTCGGCCTGGTCATCCGACGGAGGCTTAGTCGTGATCCGCTGGAGCCAAAGGCCAGGGGCGGTGATCAACGCGAAAAGTGATCCGCGGTGCTTCGCGGCGAAACGGATGATTTCGTACGAAACCCCCGCGATAATTGGCAGCAGCGCAATGCGCGATGCAAATCGCGCCCAAAAACCTGTGAACGGGATCAGCATGTAGAAGCCGATCGAGATCAGCATCACCGTCATCAGAAAGCTGGTGCCGCATCGCGGATGGAAAGTCGAATATTTCTGTACATTGGCAGTATTCAGCGAATCACCATTCTCGAAAGCGAAAACCGTCTTGTGCTCGGCGCCGTGATATTCGTAGACGCGCCGGATATCCTTCCATAGCGAAACGCCCCAGATAAATAACAGGAATAATGCTAGCCGGATGGCTCCGTCAACCAGATTGAATATGATTCGTCCGCCCAGCGCCGGATCTATCTTTTTCAGCTGCGTCGCGGCCAGGAGCGGCAGATACTTGTACATAAAAATGAAAAAAGCAAGCGAAATCAAAATGTTGCCCACCGCGAGCCAATTGCTCAGCGTCGCCGCTTTTTCTTGATTCTGTGCTTTGGAGTCTGCCGAGTCTTCTGAAGGAGCGTTGGGAGCGCCCTTTCCTGCTTGTTCCGTGCTTCCACCGGCCTCAGTCTGCATCATGTCTTCGATCGCGACATTCGCGGAAAAGCGCAGCGCGCGGTACCCGAGATTCATCGCATACCCGAGCGTAATGACGCCACGTACAATGGGCCACGCCATCCATTTGTGCCTCTCGGAGGGCCGCTCCAGCGGTTCGGTCATCGACACGACTTCGCCGGAAGGCTTGCGACAGGCGATCGACCACGCATGCGGAGAGCGCATCATCACGCCTTCGAGCACGGCCTGTCCCCCGACCAGCGTCTCCTCGCCGCTTTCGAGCGCCGGAAGAAGCTGCACGGCAGCAAGGAATCGAAGATAATTTCTTAGAAAACCCACGAGTATTGGATGCTCCTGACGAGAGCGCGACCCAGCCACTAGAGTAACACAAGGCTCGCACCCCGCTCCGTCCAGTACGGTTGTAACTTATTGCAGAAAAGCGATTTACGGGCAACCATGCAGAAATTCTGTCAGACTTGCGAAGCCATCGTGGCGACCACCAAGAGACTCGAAAAGACGTCGCTGCTGGCCAATTACTTCAAATCGTGTTCGACGGGCGACGCTGCGCTCTCAGCCGTCTTCTTCTCAGGCCGGCCATTTCCTGCTTGGGTAGAAACGACGCTGCAAGTGGGAGGCCGCGCGCTCTGGCGAATCGTCGCAGAACTCACCGGCGTGGAAGAAGGCGCGCTGAGTAAGGCATACCGCAAACATGGAGATTTGGGAGCTGTGGCCGGTGAGGTCCTTCCGGAAATCGCTGGACAAGGCGTCAGCCTGCCGGATCTTGAGAGCACCTTCCGTCAGATCGCGGCGGCTCGCGGATCATCTGCCAAGTCCGCCATGGTGCGCGACCTGCTTGCGCGCGCTACGCCTCTCGAAGCCAAGTACATCGTCAAGATCATGACGGGCGATCTGAGGATTGGATTGAAAGAGAACCTGGTCGAGGAGGCAATCGCGAAAGCATACGGGGCGAAGCTTGCCGATGTACAGCGCGCCAATATGCTTCTGGGCGATATCGGAGAAACCTTGCGGCTGGCCGCCGAAAGCAAGCTGGACCAGGCGCCCATGCGACTGTTCCATCCTTTGGGATTCATGCTGGCCAGCCCGATCGAGTCGGCAGAGGAAGGGCTTAGCTATTTTCCGGAGGCCGCAGTTGAGGACAAATATGACGGAATCCGCGCCCAGGCGCATGTCTCCGAGGGAGAGGTGAAGATTTTCTCCCGCACCCGCGATGAGATCACCGAATCCTTCCCCGAATTGCCGCCGGCTCTGGCCGCGTTGCCACAAGATGCGATTCTTGATGGAGAGATCGTGGCGTGGAAATATCCCGCCCGGCTCGAAGCGGCAAACGCGGTAGTCGACGAGCTCCCGTCCGAAGAAGGCGAGGCCCAAGCTGACAATTTGGGTTCTGCGCGTGCGTTCAGTGTTTTGCAACAGCGACTAGGGAGAAAGAAAGTTAGCGAAAAGATGCTGCGGGAGACTCCCGTCGCTTATTTGGTTTTTGATGTCCTCTATGCCAACGGCGAATTTATGCTGGAGAGACCGTTGCGCGAGCGAGCACTCATCCTGGATTCACTTCTGACTGCACCCCGCAAAACCATTCACCAAAGAGTTCCGAGAGGGACACAGAGTTCTCTTGCGTTCGATTCAGAGCCGGAGCGGGGGAAGGCCGCAGTAATTCGTGCCCCCGCGTTCCGCGCCTCATCACTCGAAGAGCTGGAACAGCTTTTTGTCGCTTCACGCGCTCGTGGCAATGAAGGCTTGATGATCAAAGATCTCGCTTCGCCCTACACACCTGGCAAGCGTGGCAAGGCGTGGCTGAAGATGAAGCGGGAGCTGGCAACGCTCGACGTTGTCGTAACCGCGGTCGAGTACGGACACGGCAAGCGCATCGACGCGCTCAGCGATTACACGTTCGCGGTGTGGGATGGGGATCGCCTGGTGAACATCGGCAAAGCCTACTCGGGACTGACTGACGCCGAGATCGCAGAAATGACCCAATGGTTTCTCGAACACACAATCGAAGACCGAGGATTCCTGCGCGTCGTCGAGCCCAAAATCGTGCTGGAAGTGGCGTTCAACAACATGATGCGTTCCGACCGGCACGAGAGCGGATTCGCCCTTCGCTTCCCAAGAATCGTCCGGCTAAGGCCGGATAAACCGGCGGAAGAGGCGGATACGCTCGAAACAGCGCGGAAAATCTACGACGCCCAGTCGAAGTGATCGGATTCTCAAAACCAAATGTTCTTGAGGTAAGTGATCAATTGCAGTTCTTTCGTTCTTAGATCTAATCGCGCCAAGTGGTAATCCATTTTTACAATCTTCTTTTCGCCCTCTTCACGCCGCTTCCCAAGCCCTACTTTGACATATGCGTGGCGCGCGTCATCGGAGAGACTTAGAATCTGCGCGATCCAGCCTCTGTCATCGTAGGGGGGTGGGATCACGAGACTGTCCTTTGAGGCACAGAGATCCAGTTGCCGCTCCCGGAGGTCGAACGCGTAGACTCCGTCCCAGTCAGCTCCCCCACGACTCCCGTCAGGGTCTCGCTGCCACTTCATCGAATTGAAAACGAGCACCGGATGCTTCTCGCATACTGTCGGTGACCTGAAGGCAACATCCTGTTCGGGATTGCCGATCAATTCGTATTTCGGCGCTCGCATGTGACGAAACAGAAGACGCTCACAAAGAGACGCATCCTTATGGTGGACTTCAATCACGAGCACCTCAGCAGCCTCGTTGTACAGCAGGTTGGAAATGGAATACCCCTCTGGGATACCGGCATCGCGCCAACGTAAAGCACGTTCAGCCGCGGTTTCACAGTGATCCATGTAAGAAGATCTCCAATAGTCAGTGGCTATGATGATGGTGTTCTTCCTCGGGCTCGCTCACCGGAATCACGCACCCATGGGCCACTTCGCAAATCGCGTGCTCAAACTGAATCGTCGTGTGATCGATGCGAAAATCGTGGTGCAGGCGCTCCTTCACGTCGCGCAGAATGCGCTCACTCACCGATGGCGGGATGTCAGCGATGGAAATATGGCAGGAAAGCGCGTGCGACTCCGATCCGATGCTCCAGACATGCAGGTCGTGAACGTCATTGACGCCTTCGACGGCACGAATCGCAGATTCGATCTTCTCCAGTTTCATGCCACGCGGCGTGCCTTCAAGCAGAATATTTAGCGTCTCGCGAACGATGCCGAATCCTGACCATAAAATGAGCGCCCCAATTCCGATCGAGAGGGCCGAGTCGATCCAGTAGTTCCCCGTCGCCAGGATCGCCCATCCGCCGATGATCACCGCGGCGGTCGAAAGCGTATCGCCGACTTCATGCAGCAGGGCGCTGCGGATATTGACGTCCCCACCCGAACGATAAAGTAGCAGCGCAATCGCCCCATTCATTACCACGCCGGCAGCCGCGACCCACATCATTGTGCTGGCCTGCACGTGCTCGGGATGCTGCAAACGTTTGAAGGCCTCGTAGAAAATGAAGAATGAGACCACCACAAGAGAACTGGCATTGACCAGCGCGGCCAGCACTCCGGCGCGCTGATATCCATACGTCTTCGTGGAACTCGCAGGCCGGGACTGAAAATAGACCGCCACCAGCGACAGCAGTAGCGCAAGAAAGTCGGAGAGATTATGTCCCGCCTCGGAAAGCAGAGCCAGCGAGTGGGCGCGGATGCCCGCCACGACCAACAGAACCATATACGCCAGGGTCAGGCCGAGCGAAACCTTTAAGACTCGGGTCGGGCTCGCCGGGCCATGAACGTGGACGTGCATAACTCAAGTTTACGGAGGGGCTGAGCAGCCAGCAAGCTACTGCCCTGCGGCCTACAGCCTAGGACTAGGTTTTCGTCAAGCTGTTCAGATAGCGATTGTTGAAGAATGTCGTTGTCTTCTGCACAAATTCGAGGACCCTGAACATTCGCTCGCGCGCCTCGCGATTCATCTCCTTGAATTGCACGGCGACACCCGATCCCGGATCCAGTCTCGCCACCACCCCTTCGGCCACCAGAGTCGAGTCGTCCATCGAGAATCCCAGCTTGATTTTGGTTCCAGGCGAGAGAATTGTGCTGGTCTCGACGAAGCAGCCACCCATGCTGATATCGGTCAGGTTGGCAAACAGCGGAACCGCACCACCTTCGGTGTGCACTTCGATCGTCACCCGGCACTTCATGCGGGGATGAGCGCGGCGGTCCTTGTACGACATCTGCTTCTGCTTTTCCAGGTACATCCGCCTATCGGCTTCGGCCAGCAGTTGCTCGGCGTCTTTGCCGTCTGCTGGATACACGGCCCGACCCACGCTGAGCGACAGAATCTCTTCGCCGCAAACCTCGCTTCCCGCCTGACGCGCCAAGGTGCGCATCTGCTCGGCTTTCTTGGTGGCGGCCTCCGCGGCCAAACCCGGAGCAATCACGACAAACTCGTCTCCGCCCATACGCGCAACGTAGTCGTATTCTCGGCAACTATCCTTCAAGGCTTGTGCGAATAGGCGCAGAACGCGGTTTCCTTCCAGATGTCCAAACCGGTCGTTAATCTGTTTGAAACCGTCCATATCTGACACCATGACGGTCAATGACGATTCATCGCGCTTGCATCGCGCCAGTTCACGATCCAGTTGCAGGAACAAGGAGCGGGCATTCGGCAATCCAGTCAGATAGTCCGTGGTTGCCGAGTTCTCGGCCTGCTGGTACTTAAGCGCGTTCTCGATGGCCAACGCCATCTTGCCGCTTACTGCCAGCAGAATTCGTAGGTGATCGGAAGTGAACGCGTCGCGGTCGCTGCGGTAAAGAGCCAGCACTCCGATCACACCTGCGACGCCTTCCAGTGGAACCGCCAGCGCCGAACGCAGCGTGCTGAACTTTGAAGGATCGTTCAAATATCCCGGTTCGACGGACGGATTGCCGTTGATGATCGGCTTACGGTTCTGCGCCACCCAGCCGGAGAGTCCTTGCCCAATGGGAATGCGCAGCGAAGAAAACAGGCGATAGTTATCGCCATTAACATACTCGGGAACAAGTTCATCGTCGCGCCGGATGTAAATCGCGATGGCGTCGTAAGGAACCATCGGCGTCAGCTTGACCGAGAACACGGAAAGCGTTTCGCCAAGGCTGAGTGATGCACCCAGATCCTGACTCAACTCAAACAACGCCTGCGCCTCTTGGCGAGCGGCAGCAATCGACGAAAGGAACGTCGTCTCGCGTCCCGCATAATCCTGCGCCATGGCGTTCTCGAATCCGGCGGCGGGCTCGAGACCGCGCTCAACCTTGATTGAAGTGGAGAGCGGCGCATTCGGGTCTTCGGCCGACTTCGAGATGGCAAGCCTTTCCAGATGCTGATAGCGCTTTTGAAGAATGTCGACGATCTTTGGGTCGAAGGATTTGCCCGACTCGTCGGCGAGTTTCCGCATCACGTCCTTCAGCGGCAGTGCCCGCCGATATTGGCGATCAGAGGCGAGCGCATCGAGATAATCGACGGCCGAAAGAATGCGCGCGCCGATGGGAATCTCTGCTCCCTTCAATCCCAGAGGATAGCCAGAGCCATCCCACTTTTCGTGGTGCGCGCGCACAATGGGCACCACAGGATAGGGGAAGCGTACCCGTTCCAGAATCTCAGCGCCCACCAGCGTGTGGATCTTCATCTTCTCGAATTCTTCCGGACTGAGCCGTCCCGGCTTCGAGATGATGTGCTCGGGAACCGCGAGCTTACCGATGTCGTGCAACAACGCTGCGGCGTGGAGCGCTTCGAGTTCCGGGCCGTTTACACCAAGCTCTTTGGCGACCTCGATGGCATAGACGCGCACGCGCTGCAGATGCTCGTGCGTCGTGTGGTCCTTGGCTTCGATCGCCAGCGCAAGAGCCTCGATCGTCCGCAGGTGCAGACTGGCCATTTCCTCAACGTGCCGCTTCTCGTCTTCCAACTTGCCCAGATAAAGCCGGTACGACCGGAAGATCAGGTAGATTGCCGGCAACACCAGAAGCGACGTTTCCCAATTGAATGTCTCATTCAGCCATGCGATGATGCCGGCGATTCCCGCCCCAACCAGATAGTAGGGGAACGACCAGAAGTAGCAGTCCACCAGAATCCGGCTCATTCGACGTTGCTCTGTCAGCGCGATCACGGTAGCGATCGAACCCGCGTTTGCGACGAAGTACACCGTCGCCGCTACGCCCAATATGACCGGACGACTGCCAAGGATGACATTTGTCCAATGATGGTGGAAAACGATGTAGGCCAGCGCGGTCGAGACGCACCCGGCGCAGACGTTAAAGGTCACCTGCATCGCTCTGGGGCGATCCGGATACAAGCACTGCGCCAGCATCGAAATCGCTCCCAGAATCAGCGTTTCGGTGAAACTGAGCTCCAGAACTCCAATCAGGATGAACAGGAAGTTAACCGACAATGTGCCGGTGATTCCCGGCAGGTTCACCTTGAGCCGTGACGCGAGGATCGCGATGCCCAGGTAGCAGATGAACTCGGCAATATTTCGGCTGCTCTGATGAATGCCGCCGTAAATCAGTGTGCCTAATCCGGCTGTTACCACCAGGCTGATAAACACCTTGGCGGCAAATGAGAGTTGTCGCCACGAGCGCGAGCGCTCGGGCAGACCAACAACGATGCTGGTGGTGCCGGTCATTTGAGTGAGCACACGGCCGCCGGGGCATAGACCCGGTTCCTTTTTAGATATCAGCTAACCGGTTTTAGAAACAATGACTTTGGAGTATTTCGGTGAAACTTCGGTAACCTTAAAAGAGTCGAATGGGGGATTGACATCACGTGGCATCATTCCTGGTGCGGAGGCGGAAGCTAACATGATGAGGCCGAAAATCTTGCTCGAGACGGCATTTTGGGTGCTCTTCCTGATTTTCTTCGCGGTCCCGCCCTCGTTGCAAGCAGACGCTCTTTCATTGCAAGCACTTGTAACTCCCTCGACCGTCATAGTGAAAGACGGCAAGCCGGTCACTTTCGCGCTTCATGGATTCATCGAATTCCGCACCTTGGCCGAGCTGTTTCCCTATATCGATTCGCAGGCGAAGCGTTGGAAGCCTGCGCCCATGGTGGAGGACGTCAGGACGAGGGAGCTGCGCCGTCACTTACTTCGCCACGGAATCGAGAGCCGTGTGGTTTCCATGGTCGACGAACGCCCGCTGGAGACCCTCATCACGCATACCCGGGCCGAACTAGAGCAGGCGTTGGGAGAGGTGAAGGAACCAATGCCTGACGGCTACGCGCAGGCATTCCTCGACGTACAGGAAAAATGGAAGCACTCCCTGAATTGCTGGAGCGCGTCGCCATCGATCCCTGGGCGCGTTTTGTCGAACTGGTATCCGATCGAGGAGGGCATTTTTCTTTATGGCGCGACCTATGATTCGACCGAACATTTCTGGCAGGCCGTGAAGTATCACCCGGATGTAACTATCGATGACCTACTGCAATTGCTGGACGTCATGCGGAGTCGAGAGTGGTCCTCGTGGCTCAAGCGCTTGGATGACGATCCGAAAATCTATCTGCCGAATGCGTACGCAGTGGAATTCCTTCGGCACAATCTGACGGGGGAGCGGCTGCAGTGGTTCAAGGATGAGTTAAAGCGACAGAAGCTGTGGTTGGACCAGCACGCCCGGACAGTACAACAACGCAACCCCCTCCATCCTGAGATCGTCAAACCGTTTCGCTTCACGGCCTATGAAGAAAAGGTTCTGTGGGGCGACTTGGCCGATGTGTTTCATCTGGTCTACATTTTTTCGCCTGCGGATGATCCGATTCGCAACATGCTCGCAGAAGAACATTTCGACGGAGTTTATCTCGGCGAGCGCAAGCTGGGCTTTATCAGCGAAGAATTTCGCTCACTGATGTTGGAAATCTGGAAAGTGAAATATCTCGAAATGCTACGCTTCGGCGAGGTAATCCGATCGATTCCGATCGAGATCCGCTTGTCCCACTTTCTCAACGACGGCGATTCGCCCGATATTCCGATTCCGGTTTACGTTGGCTACCTGAACCAGATTCGAGAGATGGCCATCGCACAGGCTTCCAAAACCAAATGATCTTGTCATTCCGAACCGGGCCAAGTGCCTGGTGAGGAACTTGCTCTTTTCACGCTGTGGATGGCAGATTCCCCGCTGCGCTCGGAGTGACAAAAATCTTGAAGGTTACACCGACTGCGACAACCCTTCCTCTGCAATCTCGCCGTCGTCATTGGTCGCGGCAACCGAAGTTGAAGAAGCTTTGCCTCTGCGCATGGCCACAATGCCGGTGCGGACCATTTCCAGCACTCCATAGGGACGCAGCACCTCAAGCAAGCCATCGATCTTATCTTCGGCTCCGGTAATCTCGATCGTGAGCGATTCGGGCGCCACATCGACGACCCGCGCACGAAACACACTTGCGAGTTCGAGTACATGCGAGCGCGCCTCGTGAGTCGCGGCGACCTTGATCATCGCTAGATCGCGCACGATGGAGGGCTCATTCGTAATGTTCTCAACCAGCAGCACGTTGACCAGCTTGTACAGGTTCGCTTCAATGCGGCGGGCCTGGTCGCGGTCGGCATCGACCGTAATGGTCATACGCGAGACCTCCGGCTTCTCGGTGCGACCCACCGTCAGCGAATCGATGTTGAAAGCGCGGCGGCGGAACAGCGACGCCACCCGCGTCAGCACACCCGGTTTGTTTTCAACATACACCACATATGTGTTCAGCATGTTTTTCTCTACTCGTCCGCGGCCGTCTCGACGATTTTGCTCGGACGCCGGATCATTTCATGCAGCGCTGCTCCCGCCGCCACCATGGGATAAACGCTGTCTTCCTGCTCGACGCGGAAGTTGATCAGCACTGGTCCGTCATGGTCCCGCGCAGCCCGCACTGAAGGCACAACCTGTGATCGCTCGGTGACGGTCATACTGCGAATGCCGTACGCTTCACCCAGTTTGGCAAAATCGGGATTCAGCAACGGAGTCGCCGCGTAGTTCCGGTCATAAAAGAATTCCTGCCACTGGCGCACCATCCCGAGGTATCCGTTGTTGATGATGGCAATATGCACTTTTAACTTCTCCTGAACAATGGTAGCGAGTTCCGCCATGGTCATTTGGAATCCACCATCGCCGACCACGACCCAGACCTCAGCTTCAGGCCGCGCCACCTTCGCGCCAATTGCGGCGGGCAAGGCAAAGCCCATCGTCCCTAGACCACCCGAAGTAATGAGGCTCCGCGGTTTCTCGTGTTTGTAGTACTGCGCTTCCCACATCTGGTGCTGGCCGACGTCGGTAACCACGACCGTGTCACCGTCGCGTGTCTCCCGCCACAGATCATTGATCACATGGGCGGCGTAGAGATGGCCGCTGTCCGGCAGGTTCTGGATATCGCGTACCGCCGAGTCGCCTTTCAGCTTGTCGATGAAATCCAGCCACTCGCTGCGGTCTATCGTCTCCACGTGCGGCAGTAGTTCGTGCAGCACCTCGCGCAGGTCGCCAACCAGCGGAACATCGACCTTGACGTTCTTGTTGATCTCCGCCGGATCGATCTCAATGTGGATCTTCTTGGCATTCGGCGCATAGGTTTTCAAATTTCCGGTGACGCGATCGTCGAACCGCATGCCGAACGCCAGCAGCAGATCGGCCTCCTGAATCGTGTGGTTCACCCAGGCTTCGCCATGCATGCCCATCATGCCCAGGTTGAGCGGATGCGCCGCAGGGAATGCGCCGATCCCGAGCAGGGTAAGGGCCACGGGAATGCCCGCCTTTTCCGCAAATTCGCGAACTTCCTGCATCGCGCCGGAAATGACAATGCCGTGCCCGGCCAGAATCAGCGGTCGCTTGGAACTGTGAATCAGTTCGAGTGCTTGCTCGTATTCCCTCGGAGCCGGCGATAAATCGGGGCGATATCCAGGCAATTGTGGCTTGGCTGCGTCCCAATCGAATTCGCACGAAGTCTGCTGCGCGTCTTTCGTGATGTCGACCAGCACCGGCCCTGGGCGTCCCGAGCGCGCGACGTAAAATGCCTCGCGAATCGTCCGCGCGACCTCGCTGGCATGCGTCACCAGATAATTGTGCTTTGTGATCGGCAGGGTCACGCCGGTGATGTCTGTTTCCTGAAACGCATCGGACCCGATCAACTTGCTTCCCACCTGCCCGGTGACACAGACGATCGGCGACGAATCGAGCATCGCGGTCGCGATTCCGGTGACCATATTCGTCGCGCCCGGGCCAGAGGTGGCGACAGCGACTCCGACTTTGCCGCTGGCGCGCGCGTATCCATCGGCCATGTGCGTTGCGCCCTGCTCATGACGAACAAGTACGTGATGAATCTTGCTGTGCTTCAGCGCATCATAGGCGGGAAGAATAGCTCCGCCGGGATATCCAAAAACGTGCTTCACACCTTCGCGCTCGATGCATTCCCAGAGGATGCCCGCACCGGTCGCGGTCATCTTATCGCTAACGGTCTTCTTGTCGCTCATACCAACCTTCTTTAACCCTCGACGACATCCCAAAAATGCAAAACCCACCTTGCCGGTCTGGCGGGTGGGATCAGGGAGCTTTGAAAATTTCTGTATTTCAGCTCACCGCTTCCCTCCACACCGGCCCGGGCACGATAAGTCGTACCCGACAGACGATAACGTAAACTCGGTGCAGATCGCGGCTTTGCATCGCAATTCTCAAGGTGGAGAGATGGTATCGAAGCGACGGACTTGCCGCAAGTGGAAAGAGGAGTTCACAACTGGATGAGGCCGGTTCCGGCGTCCTTCGCGGCCTGCGCCACATTCTCCGGCTTGCCCAGATCGCGCCAGTAGTACTCGTCTGCAGGAAAACCAATGATCTTTTCCCCCTGGCCGGCCACGCGCAGATAGGAGTTAATAATCGAAAAAACGCCTTCCTCAGTCATCATTGGTAAGAAACGCGGCGAGATGACATGAACCCCCGAGAAGGCGAGAGCCTTCGCATGATATGCCGCTCGAACCATTTCTGGCGCCTGATCCTTCATGCGCCGTCCGCAGAGCTCATTTTTCTCATCAAACAACAAGTGTCGTGACGTCTCGCGCGCCTGCGCGGCCAACGTCGCGATGGCATTCTTCTCTTTGTGAAACTTCAGCATGCGCGCGAGATCAATCGTGCTGATTACGTCCACGTTGTGAAGAATAAAAGGCTCGTCCGAGTTCTCAAAAAACCACGCCGCCTTTTTCAGCCCGCCGCCGGTGTCGAGCAAATCATCTTCACGGGAAATCTCAATCCGCATCCCGAAGGTGCGATTCTTTTCCAGATATCTGACAACCATGTCAGCGAAGTGATGCACGTTCACGATCACCTCGCGGATTCCGAACGAAGCCAGGCGGCCAAGCGTGATCTCCAGCAGAGTGTGTCCGGCGACTTCCACCAGAGCCTTCGGGCGGTCATTCGTGAGAGGTCGAAGACGCGTGCCCAGGCCGGCGGCCAGGATCATGGCCTTCATCTTGCGGCTTTCTCCGCCTTCTGCTGCTCGGCTTGCATCCTTTCCAGTTCTCGATGACGCACGATCACTTCTACTCCGGCCCGCTCACGCAAACGCTTTGCGACCTGCTCGGCAAGATAAACCGACCGATGCTGCCCGCCGGTGCAACCGAACGAAACCATCAGGTTCTTGAAGCCGCGCTGCTGGTAATTATTCACGCTGGCGTCAACCAACGTCATCACGCTTGCCAGAAATTGATGGACACTCTCCTGCTGATTCAGGTAATCGATCACGGGAGCGTCTTTTCCAGTCAGATTCTTGAAACGCTCTTCCCGCCCGGGATTGGGCAGGCTGCGGCCGTCGAAGACGAACCCCCCGCCATTGCCGCTCTCATCACGAGGCAAGCCGCGGTGAAATGAAAAGCTGTAGATACGGACCACCAGGCTGTCGGCATCGGATGCCAGCTTCTGCAGCTTTTCCGAGGCGAGCATGCTGTGGAATGCTTCGTTCAGCGTTGGCAGCGCGATCGGCAATGTCACGTTGTGCAGCAGCCAACGCAGATTCTTCAGCGCATAGGGAACGCTCTGCAGGAAATGCACTTTACGTTCGTAGAAGCCACGAAAACCATACGCGCCCAGCGCCTGCATGATGCGGATGTAGACGTAAGCGTAATAGTGCTGCATGAACGCTGCAGGCTTTATATCGACAAATACCTGCAACGTCTCCAGGTAGTGATCAAGCAACTGCTGCCGCAACTCTGGAGGCAAGTCGGCCTTCGCGTCAAACAAAAGCGATGCGACGTCGTACTGCAATGCCCCTTTGCGCCCGCCCTGATAGTCCAGAAAATACGGCTGCCCATCGCGCAACATGATGTTGCGCGATTGAAAATCACGATACAGAAAATAATCGCGGGGAGCGCTCAGCAGAAACTTCGTCAGCCGGCTGAAATCGTCTTCGAGTGCCTGTTCACTGAAGGGAATGCTGGCCAGCCGCAGAAAGTAGTATTTGAAGTAATTCAGGTCCCAGTTAATCGACTGCCGGTCGAAGCTGCCGCGTGGATAGCAGATCTTGTAGTTCAGATCACGAGCAGCCTCGACTTGGAAACGCGGCAGGATCCCGATCGCCTTGCGGTACGCCTGGATCGCCTGGGACGTGATCGCCCCTCCATTACGATTCTCTGAGAGCAGCTCGAACAGCGAGGTATCTCCAAGATCTTCCTCAAGGTACGCGCCCTGATCGAGATCATCTGCATAAATCTCGGGAACCGGGAGACCATGTTTCTTGAAATGTCGTGAGAATTCGAGGAAAGCGATATTCTCTTCGCGGACTCCATACAGGATGCCGATCGCGCTGATTCTCTCCGTCATCAACCGGAAGATTTTCCGTCCCGATCCACCGAGCTCACCTTGCACGGGTTGCATGCGTTCCACGGGAGTGTGAAAGTGCTTCTCGAAGAGCTGTTTAAGAACATCCATGCAATCGACTCGTGTTCCGGCTTATTGTCGTCACCAAGATATCACCGAGCGCACTCGTGCCGCGTTCTTGTCAAGCGATGCGGGACACCGTCAGTAATAATAGTGTCCGTTCCGAGACATAGGTAACAGAACGTTCCGGAGACATGGGTTACACTTTTCGGCCCGAAGGGGGCGGAAAGGAGATGCCATGGAAGGAGAGTTCTGTGATGGACGAACGCATGCGGTTTGTG
>Ga0335081_10000983_pt1 | contig 45721 bp, 45 predicted proteins | sample Lox_Sample_35_FD_206713 | JGI IMG/M metagenome (GOLD analysis project Ga0335081, IMG submission 206713) | Soil microbial communities from Loxahatchee National Wildlife Refuge, Florida, United States - Lox_Sample_3.5 | ecosystem: Environmental > Terrestrial > Soil > Wetlands | place: USA... | reverse complement strand
AGAATTGGTGCCCAAGTCCCTGGCCTTGCAGCGCTCTGAGCAGATCGCGCTCGCCGTCGCCGGACCCATGGACGTCTTCCTCAGCGTGACTCGTCCAGTGATCTTTCTTATGAGCCGTGCCGCAGGTTCCGTCCTGCGGCTGTTCGGATCAACCAAAATCCTTCAGGGGCCGATTCATTCCCCAGACGAACTGAAGCTGATCGTCACCGCCAGCCGCCGCCTGGGACAGATTCCGCCCTCGCAGGAAGAAATGATTCACAACGCCATCGAGCTTGAAAACATAACGGTGCGCGAAGTCATGGTGCCGCGCCCGGATATTTTTTCTTTGCCGGGGAATCTGACATTCGAAGAGGCACTCGGCCGCATCGTTGAAGAACAACATTCGCGCGTGCCAGTCTACGATCCCCAGCGCGGTCCCGAGCACATCATCGGCGTGCTCTACGCTAAAGACCTCATGCGCTGGATGCGCCTGCGCCTCAGCGTCAGCCCGCTGCAACCCACGGCCTCCCGCATCCAGATGATGAAGATCAGCCAGATCATGCACGACGTGCTGGTCGTTCCTGAGACCAAGGTCCTCACCGAGATGCTCGAAGAATTCAAGGAACGCAAGCGGCATCTCGCGGTCGTAGTCGACGAGTTCGGTTCAACCGCCGGCGTGATCACGGTCGAAGACATCCTCGAACAATTGGTCGGAGAGATCGAAGACGAATTCGATGTCCCGCTGCCCGAGCAGCCGTTTGTCGAAGGCAAGATCGTGGTTGTGCTGGAAGGTGCTGTCGGCATCCGCGACCTCGATTCGCAGTATCAACTTACAGTTCCGCGCGACTCCGGTTTCGAAACTCTGGCGGGATTTGTCCTCGCCCGCCTTCAGAAAATCCCCAGGGTCGGCGACAGCTTCGACTATGATGGCCATCGCTATACGGTGGAGGAAATGGAAGGCCACCGCATCGCCAAGGTAAGAATTGAGAAACTGGAAGCAGCGGCCGTCAGCAAAGCTGGGGATTAGGCCGCGTAGGGACGGATGCCCTCGTCCGCCCAGTTAGCTGGACGGTTTCTCCCCGGACGAGGCGTCCGGGGCTACGTGGATCGAAGAAACGACCAACGACTGAATGTTCCGCCAACTTTCCCTACGCCTCGTCTACACCGTTCCCGTCATCTGGCTCGTCGTTTCTATCGTCTTCCTGCTCATCCATCTCGTCCCCGGCGATCCCATTTTGCAAATGCTCGGCGAAGGCGCGCCCGCTGCCGATGTCCAATCCCTCCGCCACGCCTACGGCCTTGACGAGCCGCTCTCCCAGCAATATCTGCACTATTGGCGCGGCGTTCTTCATGGCGATCTCGGCCTTTCTCTTCGCCTCAATCAAAGCGTCAGCAGCCTGATCGCGCAGCGCTATCCATATACCTTGCAGCTCACTTTCGCCGCGCTTTTTGTTGCGATCGTGCTTTCCATCCCGGCTGGAGTCCACTCCGCCCGCCGCCGCAATCGCTGGGACGACCGTCTCATCAGCGTGGTCAGCCTCTTCGGCCTGTCGTTTCCCAACTTCGCGCTCGGCCCCGTGCTCATTCTTCTTTTCGCCATCAAGCTGGGATGGCTTCCCGTCTCCGGCTCCGGCACCTTCGCCAATCTCGTTCTGCCCGCCGTCACCATGGGTAGCGCGCTGGCCGCCATTCTCACCCGCATGGTGCGCACCTCGATGCTCGAAGAACTCAGTCACGACTACATTCGTACCGCCCGCGCCAAAGGACTGCCCGAGCGCACCGTGGTCTATCGCCACGCTCTGCGCAACGCCATGATTCCCATCATCACCGTGCTCGGACTGCAATTCGGCGCGCTGCTCGCCGGCGCCATCGTCACCGAAACCATTTTTTCCTGGCCCGGCATCGGACGCCTCACCATCCAGGCCATCGGCAACCGCGATTACTATCTGGTGCAAGGCTGCATTTTGGCGATTGGTCTGACTTATGTCGCGGTGAATTTCCTGACGGACTTGCTCTACTCGGTGGCGAATCCGAGGATCAGGCAGTAGGCGCGCCAAGCTGCGGTTTCCTTTCGTCCTTGGTTCGACGAAAATTCCCGAGCGTTACTTTCGTTATCTGGAAATCAACGACTCCGAGAACGAGGATCATTCTGACCTTTGAAAAGGGAGTCATGAAAGTTTTTCCGACACTTGCCGTCATGCTGATGACATCTCTTGTGTTCGGACAGGACCCAGACTCAAGACTGAGGAGGAGCGAATGAAAACGCTAACGTTTGCGCTCGCACTCACACTGTGCTGCAACGGCATCGGTTGTGCTTCCAACACAATGACGTATCCCGCACCGCGGAACATTTTGCTGGACGGCAGGAACCATCGATTGGCCTGCCTCGGAACTGTGACTGTTCGTCCGACAGGGTCAACCTATGCCGTCACCTATGACGACGGCTACTCAGCAGGAGAAAAGACCATCACTGCGACCTCGGTCGAAATTACAAATATCGATGCTGTAGATGCTAATGTCTGTCGGGTCATTGCTCATGAGAAAGAACGGGGCCGATGATGCTAATAATTTTTTTCATCGGAGTCGTTGTCGGCGGTGATGTCCGAGAGCGCGGAGTTGAGGGCATCGCTCAGTTCTGCGAAAATCGGATCTTTTGCTTCCCATGCACGGGAAGCGATCCGATTCGCCAGTATGAAAATCACCGATGATGAGGTCGGCTGGCACATCACGGCCAGCGAGAAAATGGGACGCTGAAAATTAGACTCGTCCTCATCTCCGACACGCACGACCGACGCCCGAGGGATATTCCTGCGGGGGACGTTTTGATTCACGCTGGGGACTTTGCCTGTGGGGACGACCGAGCATCACTGCGGCGGGATATTGAGTGGTTGAAGTCCCAGCCGCATCTTCACAAGATTGTTGTGCCGGGGAATCACGACCTCATTCTCGCACGCCAGCAGGACGCCCGCGATTTACTCGCTCCAGTCACCCTGCTGTCGGACAGCGAGGTCACAATCCATGGCGTCCGATTTTACGGAGTCGGCTGGGGGTCGAAGCCCGCTATCCCTGCCGGAGTAGATGTCCTCATTTCGCACACTCCACCGTTTGGCGTTCTTGACAACGGGCTGGGGAGCCGGGAGCTGCGGGAAGCCGTTCTCGCCGCGAGACCGACGGTACACGTATTCGGGCACATTCATGGATGCCGGGGACACCAGACTCTCGGGGTGACCCATTTCTACAACGCGGTCATTGACGCCCGAGCGCCGAAAACCGCACTCGCGGCATCAAGCCACCGTGTGACCTTGCCGACTGCACGCCCGTGGGTTCATGAACTGGAGAAGTGATGAGGAGACCAAACACGGAACGCCGGGGATGGGTGGCCCGGTCTCGCCGCCGTTGCGAGACCTGGGTTGCCAGCTTTCGCTGCGCCTGAAAAACGGCCGGCTAGGGATGACGCCGCAACAGGGTATGATCGAAACTCACGCATATGCCCTTTGACTTTCAGCCAACTTTGCAAGGCGCGCTGGTTGAACTGCGGCCGCTTCGCCCCGATGACGAACCAGCCCTCTTCGCGGTCGCGTCCGATCCGCTCATTTGGGCGCAGCATCCCGCCCGCGATCGTTATAAGCCTGAGGTGTTTAGCGCCTTGTTCCGCGAATCGCTGGCGTCAGGGGGCGCGTTGGTCGCCATCGATCGCAAAAACGGCCGCATCATCGGATCGTCGCGATTCCACAGCTACAACGAAGCCGCCAGCGAAGTCGAAATCGGTTGGACTTTTCTGGCCCGCTCGCACTGGGGCGGCTCATACAATCGCGAAATGAAACAGCTCATGCTACGTCACGCTTTTCAATTCGTGAAGCGTGTAGTTTTTCTGGTTGGCTTTGAAAATATCCGCTCGCAAAAGGCAGTCGAGAAACTCGGGGCAGTTCGCACCGGCTCAAGGCCTAACGCCGTCGGACGCGAGTCGTATTTATACGAAATCACATTTGTGCCCGCGTGAGTTGCTCACGATAGTTACAGAGCCCGAGCCGCGGAGTATACTTCCGTGCGAAATCCGGCACCGCCCCGTCGGAACGTCAATCAAGCAAGGAAGAGGAGAACTTCATGGCTCAGTCGATCGAACAACTGAAGGGTGCCGTTAGAGGGGAGCTTATCCAACCTGGGGACGCCGGTTACGACGAAGCGCGTAAGGTCTACAACGGGATGATCGATAAGCGGCCCAAACTTATCGTGCGTTGTGTGGATGTGGCCGACGTCATGGCTGCGGTCAATTACGGACGCGAGAACGGAATGCTGACGGCAATTCGCGGCGGCGGACATAACGGAGCCGGCCTGGGAACCTGCGATGGCGGTCTGGTGATTGATCTTTCGCGAATGAAAGGTGTTCGCGTGGACCCGGCGGCCCGCACGGTCCGGGTCGGAGGGGGATGTGTCTGGGGCGACGTTGACCATGCTACCCATGCTTTCGGCATGGCGACGCCTTCTGGTTTTATCTCCACGACCGGGGTTGCCGGGCTCACGTTAGGCGGAGGGATCGGCTATTTGGCCCGCCGCTACGGCCTGACGATCGACAATCTGCTTTCTGTAGACGTGGTCCTCGCGGATGGGCGTTTTGTCACCGCGAATGCCAAGGAGAACGAGGATCTATTCTGGGCCGTGCGTGGTGGCGGCGGGAACTTTGGCGTCGTTACTTCATTTGAGTTTCGTCTGCATCCCGTGAGCACCGTCCAATTCGGGCCCACTTTCTGGCCGCTGGAGCAGGCTGCTGACGTGCTTAAGGTTTACCGCAAATTCATTCAAACCGCGCCCGAGGACGTGAACGGTTTCTTTGCTTTCCTGGTCGTTCCGCCGGCGCCAATGTTCCCAGCCAACCTTCATATGAAAACGGTATGCGCGATCGTATGGTGTAGCACGGCAACTGCCGAAGAAACGGAAAAAGCGACCAGGCCGATGCGCTCTGTAGGAAAGCCTTTGCTCGATGCGGTCGGGCCGGCTCCATTCCCCGCAGTGCAGAGCACGTTCGACCCTCTGTTCGTTCCGGGATTGCAATGGTACTGGCGCGCCGACAACTTCACGGAATTAAGCGATGCGGCGATTGCCAAGCACGTCGAGCACGGTTCGAAGCTGCCGAGCATGCTTTCAACCATGCACCTTTATCCCGTCAGTGGCGCCGCCCAGCGCGCAGGCAAGAACGACACCGCCTACAGTTTTCGCGAGGCGTTGTTCGCTGAAGTCATCGTGGGCATTGACCCCGATCCCGCCAACGCGGCGAAAATTACCGATTGGTGCAAAAGCTATTACGACGCCCTGCACCCTTACTCCGCAGGCGGCGCTTATGTCAACTTCATGATGGATGAAGGACAGGAGCGGGTTCAGGCGTCGTTCCGCGACAATTACGCGCGCCTCGCCGCCATTAAGAAGAAATATGATCCGACAAATTTCTTCCGCGTCAATCAGAACATCAAGCCGGCAGCATAGGGTGTTTGGGCTGTGCCGCGAGTCCTGGGCGGGGCACTTCACGGGAGGAAGGGAATCCCTCTCTTTCACTCGTGGTGCCCGGCCGGGCTGTTTTATTTCTCTGAGATAACGAAGTTTACAACTGTAGTTTCGGAAGGTTTGGCGGTGACGGCTTTTGCCCAGGTGCGTGGCTCGGAAAAGATGGGTCGCTGAATCCGGCGCTCCGTGAGAACGTCAAAAGCGCCCTCTTCCCGCAGCAGTTTCCAACCTTCATGCCACGCTATGAGTTTATATTCGCCCGCGGGCACATCGGTCAGTTCAAACTTTCCGTTCTCATCGGTGACAGAGTAATAAGGATGGTCGACGACCATGATCTCCGCGTTCATCCAGGCGTGCCCGCCGTTGCATCTCACATTGACTAAGCCCGGAGTCGACATGGTGCGGGAAACCACCTGGTTCACGAAGGGAAAAGGCAAATTGTATGTTGCGGCTCCATCCATGTGGACTGTGTGCAAGGTCGCGTCGGAGCTCTCGATCTGAAGCGATTCATTCTTCGGAACGAGCATGATATGAGGTTCGTAACGGCAATGCTTCTGATCCAGAAATCGCCGCTGCTGGGGAAGGTCCATGGCCTTTCCGCGAGAAATGTCCTTCAGGAAGACCACTGTATTCTCAACTCCGCCGTCAGGGCCGACGATCAGCCGCTCAAGATCACGAGTCTTGTGCGACTCCGGATCGCAAATTTCAGGATCTTTGTTGATGGGAAGTGCTGCAAGGTGAGGTAAGGTGCCCGACCATTTCACTGTCCCAGTGATTGTGCCACCGTCCGTCACCGAGATGACCTCGTAATCACTCTGGGCCAGCGAGCTCCCGGCTGACAGGACCAAAACCGCGAAAAACCAACTGAAAACTGCGCGATTAAACATCACACCCTACTTGTTGCCATCGTAGGTCTGGTTTTTCTGGTGAGCAAGTTACCAGGGTAATTTGCGCAGCGCCAAAATGGACCTTTGCCCAGAAGGAAAGAGGCGTTGGCGGAACGTTGTGTTCTGGCTCCGCGCCTTACGAATTCAGGCTTGAAACGAAGCAACAAACATTTACTATTTGTTCGTGTCCGCTGCTGCCGCCTCACTCCCCCGGGCCGCCCGTCACAACCCGCTCGCCGCCGCTGGCATCCTGATGGTCATCATCTTCGTGATCTTTGCCCTGTTCGCGCCTTGGATCGCCCCCCAAGACCCGGCTTACATCGATCTGCCGAATCGTTTGCAGGCGCCCTCTTCAGAGCATTGGTGCGGCACCGATGAACTGGGACGCGACATTCTTTCCCGCCTCATTTACGGCGCGCGCATTTCGATGCTTGTCGGCAGCTCTGTGGTCGCGACGTCTCTCGCGCTCGGCCTGATCATCGGTTCCCTCGCCGGATACTACGGCGGGCGCATTGATCGCTTCGTCAACATCTTTCTGATGAACGCGTTTCTTTCCTTTCCGGGAATCCTGATAGCGATTGCGTTCGTGGCCTTCCGTGGGCCGGGGATTTTTAATTTAGTGATGGCGCTTTCGCTTGGCGGCTGGGTGGGATACGCACGGCTCGTACGTGGTCAGGTGCTCGGCGCGCGGGAACGCGAATTCGTCGAAGCCGCCCGTGCTCTGGGCGCGAGCGACTTTCGCGTGATCACGCGTCACATCCTGCCCAATATTATTCAGCCGGTAATCGTGCAGGCTGCAATCGGCATGGCTGGCGCGATTCTCGCTGAAGCCACCATGAGCTTCCTCGGCCTCGGCGTTCCGCCGCCCACTGCCAGTTGGGGCGCCATGCTGAACGATGGCCGCTCGCATCTGTTCGACTCGCCGCATCTTGTTTTGTTTCCTGCGGCGGCAGTAATGCTCGCAGTGCTGTCGTTTAATTTTATTGGCGACGCGCTGCGTGACTATTTGGATCCACGCTCGCGAATCGAAGCGGGACTGTGAAGTTCTAACCCTGCAAAAGCCGTGCTCCTGGCCTGTTTCGGGACCGATTACTTTCGTAACACCCAATCTTTACGGCCTTTCCTTGGCGCAACATTTCTTGACACTGCGTGTTCAAGCTACCTGACCGGCCAGAAGTACAACAAAGGCTGGAATCGAGTCCGAACACAGGGAGAGAAAACCATGACTAAGCACACGCATTTGTTCCTTTTGAGCCTGGCACTGGCCGGCCTGGCGTTACCTGCGAGGGCACAAAACACCGACCCTAACGTTACGAGCCAGACCATTAATCAGCGCAAAGAAAACCAGCAGGACCGTATCGCAAACGGCGTACAGAGCGGCGAGCTCACGGCCGGCGAAACTCACAGTCTGGAGAAGAAGGAAGCCGGACTGAACCAGGAAGAGCGCGACATGCGCAAGCTGGGTAATGGCCATCTGACCGGCGTCGACAAAGCCACGCTGAACCAGCAGCAGAACAAGCTTTCCAATCAGATCTACAAAGACAAGCACAATACGGCCGTGCAGAACACCGATCCCAAGAGCGAAGTCGGCAAGCGGGCGGAGAACCAGCAGGACCGCATCGCGCAAGGCATCAAGAGCGGGCAGTTGACCGCCGGTGAAAGCTCGCGCCTCGAAGGCCGGGACGCTGCGATCAATCATGAAATCCGCAACGACCGTGCCGCCAACGGCGGCAAGCTGACCGGCGCTGAGAAGGCCCAGGTCAACCGCCAGCAGAACCGCACCTCACGAGCCATTTATCGCGATAAGCACAACGGCCGCGTGCAGTAATTCAAACCTGAATCCAGTCAGAAGCGCCTCTGCCCGCGGAGGCGCTTTTGCTTTGCGCGAAACTCAGATTTCCTAGTTCATTCTCTTTCCTCGTAATTGGTCGCGCTAACCCCGTGAAAAATCAGCCCCATCGAGTGGCATCAATATCGTTGACTAACCCAAAGTATTTGAGAATCATTGTGTAAATTTCTGATTCCAAACGGTGTACAAATATCGCAAATTGTCATATTGGACGGGAGCGCATTAAGAGGATGGAAAACAGGATTGACAGACGTACGAGCGATTCGCGGAAATCACAGCATGTTCCCTGCCGTAGAATATCCGGTCACAGAAGAGTGGCAAATCACGCCAGACTTCGTTCTGGGGCCGCGTATGCTTGAGTTTCGTCTCGTTTATCAGGGACTGCTCTACGGATCGGACGCGGAGCACACCCATCGAGAACACAAGGACAACATCCGGCAGTATCTTCATAAGCAACTCGTCAAACTGTGGCAGATCAAAGAGCCGCTCAAAAGCGCGGCTGAATCCACCGAAAGGATTGACGATTTTAGTCAAGGCTCTCTCAAGACAACCTCTAGAACTGGGCTGGAGATAGTCGCAGATAAGCACAAGATTGGCGATCAGCGTTTCATTCCAATCATCACAAGAGAATTGGCTCTTGCCTGTGCTTTGGACGTACTGATTCTCAGACGCGATCACTTCCCGGTAATCAATTCGGGCGATCTGGATAACCGTATAAAAACCATCTTAGATGCGTTGCGTATTCCTGCTCCGAACGAGTTCCGAGCAGGAAGCGCGAATCCGCTGTACGTTCTGCTTGAAGATGACAAGCTGGTTTCAGAGTTGCGAGTCACGGCGGATTTGCTTATGGCTCCGCCGGAGCAGATTGTGGAAAGCCCGAAAATAGATATTTACGGTCAGGAAACGGTGAAGGTCAATCACGCAGTATGCCTCATTCACGTGCAGGTTAAGCCCACTCGCGTGATGATGGGAAATATTTCGTTTGTGTGATGAATCACGCTTGAGCCGGAGAGCCAGAACCAAATTGAATAGCAGTCAGCCCAAGGTCATTAAGAAGCGACGCCGTGTTAAACGCGGCCCCAGTAAACTGATAAACGCATCCGTGGGCAACGTAACAGCGTTGCATTCTGCATTCCCCTCCGGCATACCTCAAATGGCAATTTTCAAAGCGGCACGAGGTGAAACGTTTGCCATCCAGATCAATGATGGCGTTGGTAAACGTCTTGTCGTTTACGTCGGTCATAGCATCCTCACAAAGTGAGTTATCATAGGGCGCATGAAGTCTATCCCCGACCCCGACACGACGCCAGACGAGAAGATGGCGAACTTTGAAAACGGACTGCGGCGCGTATTAAGTTGCAGCAAGCAGCAACTGAACAACGCGTTGGAATACGAGCGCAAGATGAAATCAGGCAAGCCGAAACGCGGCCCTAAGCAGCGCGTTTCTTCGGCCCGCGCTTCCCGCGCCAAGCACTAGAACGGTACAGGCGTCGTTCCATCGTCTCCCACTTTCCCTGTGAGTTCGGCGTAGGTCAGACGTTTCCCTGTCACCTGCGATAATGCCAGCAAGAAACGGTCGGAGTCGGTGAGCGGATTATCCCTGGTTGCGCGATTGTTGTAACGGAATGCTTGCTCGTCAACGTAACGATGCAGATGGAATGGCTCTACGGCAACGTAGCTGCCATGCAGCGATCTCTTGAGTAAACTCCAAAAGTTTTCCAGTCCGTTTGTGTGTACGCGGCCATCCACATATCTGTTTAGGTGATTCACAACCGCGTGAACGTAATCCTTGGACAGCGCTTTCTCGTATGACACAGCATCGTCGGTATAGATGGTTGTGCCACGTTCCACTTGATTAAGAATCTGTTCTTGCAAGGTCTCGCGCTTCACAGCAGGAATGACGTTCGCCCTAACCTTGCGCTCAGTGCGGTCAAGAATGCCCATTACCGGGGTCTTGCCGTAAGTGCGCTCGTTGGTCATGCGGGTGCTTTGTGAGTTCGGAATCTTGTTGCGTTCTTGCTGCCAGCGCAGCTTGCGCGCCCTGTGCATATTCTTCGCTTTGGCCCCGATGAATGTCTCATCCACTTCCACTTCGCTGCCCGATCCACCCATCTTGAACTGCGGTTGTGGTGCTTGAATACCGAGCCGCAAACGATGCAGCATGAACCATGCCGTCTTTTGCGAGACGCCCAGCGAGCGGTGAATCTCCCAAGACGAGACGCCGTTCTTGCAGTTTGCCAGCATCCACAAACAGGGAAGCCACTTGCTTAGAGAGATCGGCGAATCTTCAAAGACCGTCTTGACCTTGACGCTGAACTGCTCCCGGCACTCGCGGCATTTCCACCGCTTCTGCGTCTTAATCCAGTACGCTCCCGTCGCATCACAAAACGGACAGCGCACTACGCCGTCAATCCAGCGCATCCTCGCCACGGTGTCGATCGAACGCTGTTCATCGCTGAAAAACAGTATTGCGGATTGCAATGTCCGGGGGCTTTCCATATCTCTACCTCACCACTAGACTATCACTTTGGCGTGGGTTAGTCAAGTATATTCATGCCCATCGAGTGCTTGACTAACTTCTCAAATAGAGATATAAATATCGCTATTTGCAATATGACGCTGGGCGAAAAAATTCGTTACCTCCGCGAGGTGGAAGGCTCGCTGCGCGGCCTGGGGCGTCCCATGACGCAACTCGAACTGGTGAAGAACGTCCGCAAGGAACAGGGCAAAGCCATCAGTCAGTCCTATATCTCGCAGATCGAGAATGGCTCGCGGCGCCACATGACGCAATCCAGCCGCACGCTGCTGGCGAAGTTTTTTAAAGTTCATCCAGGGTTTCTCGTGGACGATCCGCCGGGCTATCACACGGAGCTTACGTCCGACCTGCGCACGACCGAAGGCAAGCTGGATGTCTGGCTCTTGCAAGGTTCGGAACGGTTTGCCAGCGATCCGGAAGTGAGCGCGGCGCTTATCAAAGCCGCGCGCGAAAAAGACACGCGGCGCTGTTTCATCCTTCTGGAGGCGATTCTCGACACTCCGGGCCTGGCGGAACGCCTGCTCGAGGCGCTGCATCCGGCCACCGAGAGGACGCGATCGATCCATGCGGCAGAAAGGAGAATGCGGCCATGACTTGGGCAGATTTCTATCTCGCGTGTTTTGCCGTGGGCTTCATTTTCAGCGTGCTTTCGTTCCTGACGGGCGGAGTCAGGTTCCATTTGCCGCATGGCATGGGAGGCGCGCACGGCCACATGCCTTCCACGCCGCAGGCGGGTGCGGCGCGAGCTGGAGGCGTGCGCGGCAGCGGAGTCTCGCCGCTGAATCCTGCGACTCTGGCCGCTTTTCTTGCCTGGTTTGGCGGCACGGGATACCTGCTGACACGCTATTCGACGTTGTGGCTGCTGGTGGGGCTGGGCATCGCGTTCGTGAGCGGGTTAATCGGAGCTTCCATTGTGTTTTTGTTTCTCAGCAGGGTTCTGATGTCGCCCGACGAAAACATGGACCCGGCGGATTACGAAATGATCGGAGTGCTCGGCCGGGTGAGCAGCCCGATTCGCCAGGGCGGAACAGGAGAAGTTACGTATTCGCAGGCGGGCACGCGACGCGCTTGTGGAGCGCGGGCGGAAGACGGCGCCGCCGTTGCAAAGGGAACTGAAGTGGTGGTCACGCGCTACGAAAAGGGGATTGCTTACGTGCGCTTATGGGAAGAACTGGCCGGAGAGACTGGAGAGAACACGGCCGGTCAAATCAACGGCGAGAGCAGCGCGCAGACCAGGCAGAGTTGAGGTAGTGGCTGAGGAGAGAAAATGAACAACCAACTTCGTCGCGTTGCCATCGCGCTGGCCTGGCTGGCTCTGCCGCTGACCTGGCTCCAGTACCGTGTGGTTTGGGACCAGTTTCCGGCGCAAGTGGCGACCCATTTCAACGCCGCCGGCCGAGCCAACGGATGGATGACGCGGGAGAACGCGTTGATCTTTCCCCTGGGACTGGCAGCCCTGTTCCTTGTTGTGTTCACTGCAATCCTCGTGCGGATCCGGACCCAAGGCCGCGAATTCTGGGCCCTACTGGGCCTGCTGTATCTTTTGCTGGGCGTGTTGGTCTATGCCAATGCCTCGATCATTTCATACAACTTGAGCGGCCACCCCATTCAGGCGGGCCCGATTCTCATCGCGGTTCTCGCAGGCGTTCTTGTAGTGCTCGCGATATTTCTCACCGCTCGCCGCGGCCAAGTCCTTCCGGCACGCACCGTGATTGCAGAGGAAGTTCATGCCGGGCGTATCTGGGCAGCCATATTTCTGATCCCGCTGGTGATCGAAGTGACGGTCTTTCTTGCTGCCCCAGCCGCTGCGCTGCGGTTTGCAATGGGCCTCTTGATTCTGCTGTTTGCCTTGATCGCATTGGCCGCGTGGGATGGTTTTCATTACACGTTCAGCACCGCGGGCGTGGAAGTTCGCACGCTGGGTTTTCGTTTGCGCTCGATCCCCGTGGCGGAGGTCAAAAGCTATGCGGTGAAGCGCTGGAATCCCCTGCGCGGGTACGGAATTCGTGGCGTGGGAAATTACCGGGCTTACGTCTGGGGAAATAACGGCGTTTCGATCAAGACGGCTGATGGCGGGGTTTATCTGGGGCACGACGATCCGCAACGGATTGTTCGCGATTTGGATCTCGTGACGCAGAGTTACCAAGGACAGGAAGCGATCGGGACCCACCGCTGACGCTTCGTGTCCTTGGTGGTTGATGCGTGGAGTTGTGGAGGAGGCGATATGTTCGGGATCGCGATTGAGATTTGGGTGATTGCGGGGCTTTCAGTTCTTGCCCTGCTGTTTCTGATGAGCTTTCTGGCCAAGCTTTATCGCAAGGCCGGGCCACATGAAGCTCTGGTTGTGTACGGCTTTCGCGGTACACGTGTGGTGAAAGGCCACGGCACAATCATTTTCCCGATGGTGGAAAACTGCCGCGATCTTTCATTGGAATTAATGTCGTTCGACGTTGCGCCGCAGCAGGACCTTTACACCCGGCAAGGCGTGGCAGTCACGGTGGAAGCGGTGGCGCAGATCAAGGTGAAGTCCGACCAGGAATCCATTCTGACCGCGTCGGAGCAGTTTCTCACCAAGTCCGATCAGGAACGCGAGGGCCTGATCAAGCTGGTGATGGAAGGCCACCTGCGCGGCATCATCGGGCAGCTCACGGTGGAAGAGATCGTCAAGCAGCCGGAGATGGTGGGCGACCGCATGCGCTCCACTTGCGCCGACGACATGAACAAAATGGGGCTGGAAGTAATTTCGTTCACCATCAAAGAAGTGCGGGACAAGAACGAGTACATCATCAACATGGGCAAGCCGGATGTGGCGCGCATCAAACGCGATGCCGATGTGGCCACGGCGGAAGCGGAACGGGACACAGCGATCCGGCGTGCATTGGCGACTCGAGAAGCGGCCGTCGCCAAAGCGCAGGCCGATCAGGAGCGGGTGCTGGCGGAAACGCTTTCTTTGGCGAAGCAGGCTGAAGCGCAACGTGATCTGGAAGTGAAGAAAGCGCAGTTTCTTGAAGTCACGAAGCGCCAGCAGGCGCAGGCGGACAAGGCGTATGACATTCAGACCAACATCATGCTGCAACAGGTGACGGCGGAGCAGGTGAAGGTGCAGCAAGTGGAAAAAGAGCAGCAGGTCAAGGTGCAGGAAGCCGAGATTATGCGCCGCGAAAAAGAGCTGATTGCGACCGTGCTCAAACAGGCGGAAATCGAGCGTCAGCGAATTGAAACTTTGGCTGCGGCTGAAAAGCAGAGGTTGATCGCGGAAGCTGATGGTCATGCGGCTTCGATCCGTGCGCAGGGCGAGGCGGAGGCCGAGATCATCTTCAAGAAAGGTGAAGCCGAGGCCAAAGCGATGAACGTCAAGGCTGAAGCGTATCAGGAATACAACCAGGCGGCGGTGGTGGACAAGTTATTCACCAACATGCCAGAAGTCGTGCGGGCGCTGGCCAGTCCGTTGGCGAACGTGGACAAGATCACGATCGTTTCTACAGGAAACGGGGATGCTTCCGGTATGAACAAAATTACCGGCGACATTACTAAGATGGCGGCGCAGGTGCCGGCGCTGTTTGAAACTTTGTCGGGCATGCCGTTGGGCGATCTGCTGAGCAAAGTGCGGCAGATCGGCGACAAAGCGCCGAAGCTGGAAAACGGTAAGTGAAGGTTGCGTAGGGGCGGACGCCCACGTCCGCCCCGTTTTTCAATTTTGTCATTCCGAGCGGGCTTTAGCCCCGAGGAATCTGCTTTTGAGTTGAACGATAAGAAAAGGAGTCCCGTCATGGCATTACTGGAGCGAGTCTCAACGTTGGTCCGGGCGAACTTGAACGATCTGATCGACAAGGCCGAGCATCCGGAGAAGATGATCAAGCAAGTCATTCTCGACATGGAAAACCAGCTCTTGCAGGTGAAGACGCAAGTCGCGATTGCGATCGCCGACCAGCACCTGCTGGATAAAAAGCAGAAGGAGAACGAAGACAAAGTGGCGGAGTGGACGCGCAAGGCCGAACTGGCCGTAGACAAGAAGCAGGACGACCTGGCGAGGGCAGCACTGCAGCGCACGGAAAGCTACCGTGACTTGAGCGCGGGATTTGCGCAGCAGGTGACCGATCAGAAGGCGCAGGTGGAGAACTTGAAAACTGCCTTGCGGCAACTGGAGCAGAAGCTCACGGAAGCGCGGGCGAAAGCAGATTTGCTGATCGCGCAGAATCGCCGGGCGCGGGCGGTGGGCAAAGCCAGCGAAGCAAGAATGGCGACTGGAGGCAACGGTGCAGGCGCCGCTTTCGATCGTATGAAGCGCAAAGTGGCGCATACGGAAGCGACGGCGCAGGCCCACGCGGAGCTAGCGGCCGATGATGTCGAAGACCGCCTGGCGGCGCTTGAGAAAGAAGACAAGATCGAACAATTGCTGACGGAAATGAAGGCGAGGAGAGGTTAAGTTAGCCTTAAAGGCTTGTCATTCCGAGCGTGCTTTTAGCACCAAGGAATCTGCTTTTCTTGTCGCCATTACCAGCAGGTTCCTCACGGCTGAAGCCGGTTCGGAATGACAACGGTTTGGAGTACCGGGCGGTAAAGGAGCATCAGAGCATTGTCATTCCGAGCGTGCTTTAGCACCGAGGAATCTGCTTTTCGTCCGACAAGCCAAATCCAGATTCCTCACGGCTGAAGCCGATTCGCGATGACAGAGGTGTAGGACTCATAATCTTTACTTTTCAAACATCGCGACGGATGCCATGGGCGCCCACCCCAATGCGGGCCCGCAAGAAAGCATCCTCTTAAGCAGGCCAGTTCATGGGCAGGTGACTTCGACAGTCTGGCCCGAACTTACCTGATAAGGTCTGGCAGGGCAGTTCAGGTTTCCCGGGCCGCCACTGATTGCCACCGAGTACGTTCTCGGGGACACAACCAGCGTCACATTTGTTTTCTCGGGCCGCAGATTATTGTCGATAGTTATATCTGCCCCGGCGGGATTCGAAGTAATGTGCAGCCTGCCCACGGAGGGCGGTGTTATTTGCGGCGATGCAGCAAGCCATCCTGCGACCAAGAAAACTTCAAGAGCCAGCAGCTTGAGGTAGGTTCGCACGTTCACTCTCCCCGCGCATATTGTGAAAAACAAAATCGGCGAGAAAAACAACCCCGGCAAGAAAAGTGTAAAAATGAGCTTGTTGGGCCCAGTGAGGGCTCGAGGAGGTAAGATCGAAACCCCGTTGTTGAACCTGGTCCCGCAAGGTCTGCAGCAGAAACAGATAGGCGACGTACCCGAAGAAGATGGAGACTGCCACCAGGAGAACGCCCAGCCACGCCGCCCAACGGTGCCGCGTCCAGTCGCTTGCTTTCTGTTGACCAAACAGCAGGAAGCCCAACGCACCCAGCAGCGTCGTCCCGAAGGTCGTGAGAAGACGGTTTACTTCCAAATACGCATCCAGCTGCTTTTCCTGAACGCCATCCAGCTGGGTGAGGGGCTGGCCGTAGATTCCGTCCGAGGGTGTTTGCGCGGCAAACTGCCGCTGGGCCTCGGTCGCCATAAAGCTTTGTGTCTTCCAGGCCACAACGGCGACGAGAAGCACCACGAGGTAGAAACCGATCTCGGCGAAGCGACTACTTCCGCTGGTCTGGGCCACTGTGCCTCCTGACCCGAGGTATCGCGGACGCGGTTAGCATACACCTATTGGGAAATTTTTCAATTCTGTGGACGATTGTCCGACCGGATTATCCTTGAAGCGGAGGAATATGCTTCTCGTCTAAGGCGGCTGACAACGACCAGGAGCCAGTCTTCATGAAAAAACTTTTCCACTTTGATTCACCACCCGAACCTTATGCCGCGGACGCCGCTGTGCTTTGCTGCTTCGACCAGCGAATCCGGATCGCGACCGATAAGTTTCTTCACCGGCACGGCGTTTCTAAACCCGACATGATCGTAGTGGCCGGTGGCGCGAAGACCCTTGCCACTCCGCGCAATGATTTCGAGCAGGACTTCATTCTCGAACAGATTCGGATGTCGATCCGCCTGCACCAGACGAAAAAAGTCATTCTCACCTGCCACTCCGATTGTGCGACTTATGGCGGGCTGGCGTTTTACAAAGGCGACCGCAAGGCTGAAGCCGAGCATCACTGGTCAGAATTGGAGCGCGCCGCGCACTTGGTTCGAACAACATTTCCCGATGTCGAAGTAGTGACGTACTTCATTAATTTTGAAGGATTCTGGGAAGCGGAGGAGCGCACGGCGAAGAACCAGCGACTAGGATAATGTAAACGTTCTCCAAACAAGATGCATGGTCCTTCGCTGCGCAGAGGTGGCGAATTGATTAATAAAATCCTCGTCATTCCGAGAGTGCTTCAGCACCGAGGAATCCCCTTCCATTTGATCTCCACCAGCAGATTCCTCACGGCTAAAGCCGATTCGGAATGACAAGATGGTTGGGATTAGCTGCGACAAACAAGCGTTGCCTACGATCCCTCGCCCGCCGCTTCGGATTTTTCCTCCCGTACCGGCTCTTCTTCATCCCACTCCAGCGCCAGAGTTCGCGTAGTGGTTTCGATTGGATCGATTTCAGGGATCTCTTCGGTGACCGGCGCGCCCAGTTCAGCGAACTTGCGAGCCGAAACCATGACGCGGCTCTCGAGCGTCCCGACCGCTTTGTTGTAGCTTTCCACCGCTCGGTCGAGTCCTTTGCCGACGGCTTCGAGGTGATTGGTTAGGCTGCGCAGGCGGTCGTGCAATTCCTTGCCGAGTGTGCTGATCTCCTGTGCATTCCGTGCCAACCGCTCCTGCCGCCATCCATAAGCCACAGCGCGCAGTAGAGCAATCAGAGTTGTGGGTGAAGCAGGAATGACGCGCTGATTCACTCCTTCTTCGATCAATCCGGGATCCTGTTCCAAAGCGGCGCTGAAAAAAGTTTCGCCGGGCAAAAACATGGCCACGAATTCTGGCGAGGCATCGAACTGCTCCCAATAAGACTTCGAACTTAGCCGCTCCATGTGTTCCCGCACCTGGCGTGCGTGCTCAATCAGGCGGCCGTGGCGCGAGACGTCGTCTTTTGCCTCGATGGCTTCAAGGTAGGCCTGCAATGGGGTCTTGGCGTCGACGACCACGATTTTCCCGCCTGGCAACTTTACGATCAGATCGGGGCGCAAGCGGCCTTCGTCCGTGCGAATGGTCTCCTGCTCACTGAAGTCGCAGTAGGGCAACATGCCGGCCACTTCGACTACGCGCTTGAGTTGAATTTCTCCCCAGCGCCCGCGCACAGCGGGAGTTCGCAACGCAGTGACTAAGTTTCCGGTCTCGGCCTGCAAAGCTTTTTGCGTATTGATGAGCGAATCAACTTGGGCGGTGAGCGATCCGTAAGCTTCGCCTCGCTCTTTTTCAATCTGCCTGATCGTTTCGTCGACTTTGCCGAGCGAAACTTGAATCGGCGCGATCAGAAGTTCGACCGCTTGCTGGCGTGCGTCCAGATCTTTCTTGGCTTCAGACTGATCTTTCTCCAGCCGCGTGCGGGCCAGTTGCAGAAACGATTCGTTGTTGCTTTTGAGCGCTTCCGCCGCAAGGGCCTGAAAGGTCTCGCGCAGTTCTTCGGTGGCGCGGTTCAGAAGGCCCAGCTTTTCAGTGGCAGTTTTGCGCTCTTCCTGCAAGGTCGCGTTCAGAGACGCCAGTTTGTCGCGCGCCTCGGCATTAGCGCCGGACGTGGCTCGGAGTTCTCCCTGCGTGTTCGCCAGCGACTGCTCGAGTAGTGCGACGCGTTCCAGCAGCACAGCTGACCGGGTACGAACTAGAAGCCAGGTCACGAAGGCGGCAAGGGCCGCGAGCAGAAGACAGACGGCGAAACTAACGACTGAACTCATGAATCGTTCGGTTTACCACGTCAAATAAGTAATTTACTTTCAATTCAATAGCAACAATTCTTCGCTTAAAACAAGAAGCTAAGTACTGAGCCTCCTAGCGTACATCATCACGCCGCAAGTCTGCTCTCCGGTATGACCCATCGTAAGGTGCTGGCTTCGATTCTAGGGGCTAGCCTGAGGGAAGCAAAGCAGAACTTTTCTTCTCATGCGAAAGTATTGGATCATCCTGTGCGGCTTATTGGCTTCGGCTGCCATTGTTTTCGCAGCGGACGCGACCGCTGTCAAAGCAGTCGGGCCGGCAATCGCTCACTCCGCTGCCGCGGTGGATCCTGACCCCGAGGCCGAACGCCAGCTTTTCATCATGGCGAATGAAGACCGAGCCAAAATTGGCTTGCCGCCCCTGCAAATGGATGAAGGTTTGACGCTAGCAGCTCGCCAACACGCAACCGCGCTGGCCAGCCAGCGACAGCTTTCCCATCAGTTTGCCGGTGAAGCGCCACTAAATTTGCGTCTGACCTCGTACACGGACCTACATCTCGACCGCGGAGGAGAAAATGTAGCTTCAGCTGCCACGGTAGACCAAGTCCATGAAAGCCTGATGTTATCTCCTGCCCTTCGCGAGAATTTGCTGAGCGAAACTTACAACGTAGCTGGCTTTGGAGTAGTGCGCAGGGGACATACTCTGTTTGTGACCCAGGACTTTGCTAGAGCAGAATCACGCTCTTCGCATCACTAGTAGTAATTCGGCCTGATTTCAAATCACAGCAAAGACCGTCAAATACGAAGGCCGGAAATCCGGAATTGATCTCCGGTTCCGGCCGACGCTTACTGCAACTTGGTTGGCCTAGGCGAAGCCTGTCCTCAGCGAAGTCGAAGCACGCCCATCTTCGCGCTAATTGCTGGGCGCGGTGTTGGCGGCGTTGGTTTGCGCGTTGGCGCTGCCGGCCGCTTCGTAGCGGGTAAGCCGCGGGAAAAATGGAGTTACTTCCAGCGGCATCTTGTCGCGCGCGGAAGTGATGGCCACGGGCGCGCTCTTAATCAGCTCCACATGATCGTCCCAGGCGTTCAGCTTGACGCGGCCGCCCAGAGGCAATGCCGCGATCTGGTCGAGCTTATTGGGATCGAGTGCCGGCGCCGAAGTCATTAAGGCCGCCATGCGCGTTACGTTGCCCTTGTCATCGGTGAAGCTATTGCCCAGATGCGGAGTAAGCAGCGCGGAAAGAGCTGGTCCGCGTTGCTGAAGCTGGCGCAGGAACAGTCCGGCAGTGCCCAGCTTTTGGCTATAGGGCGAGTTCTTCAACATGTCGATGGCTTTCTTGTCGGCCGCGGCTTCTTCTTCAGGAACGTGGCGGAAACCCAGATTCTGATAAGTGGACTCATCGGAGAAGAGCATGCGGTCGGTGAAGGCGTACTTGCTGCCCAAATTGTGGCCCAGAACGATGTGCGCCAATTCGTGCGAGAGCACCATTGCCAGGCAGGATTCATCGGGGAGCACGTCAACCAGGCCACGGCTCACGATGATTGTGTTGCCCACACTGAAAGTTTCGAGGGGCGAAGTCAGCATCACCCGTGTGCGCACCGGACGCGGCAGCTCAATGTTATTAGTGATCAGCAGATTGTTGACGACGGTCTGCAATACCTTGTCAACTTCGCCTTCAGGGGCGAGCAGCCCGGCATCCTGAAGACGTTCCACCACGTTGTCCTCCGCCTGTTGTTGCCACATTCTTTGCGCTTGCAGCGGAGAAGCGTCCTGCGCCGCGGCGCTCTCGTCTTTCACGCTCGAGTCAACCAACACCTGAGTCAATTCACTGTCTTTACCGGCTTGTTGCAGGTTGTAGCCCCAGAGGCGGGTTTGCGCCTTGAACGCCATCTTGTCTTTTGATCCGTAACTGAAGTCGCCTTCCTCGCTGTAGATGTAGGAAGGCAGCCAGTAACCTTGAATCAGGTTGAGCCGCCAGCTATCCATGTGGAAGAAGTAAGCATTGCGCGGACGGGGCGCGTAGGTTCCGTTCAGCCGCACGATGTTGTAGTCCTGGTCTTCCACCCAGATGCGGCCCTCGAAGCGTCCGTTGCCCGTGCCTTTTTTGGGAGTTACGTCGAACACGATCGTGCGCACGTCGCCGAGAAATTCACGATGCACGTATTTGAAATCGTAGGTCTGGCGGTTGAAGTCATCGCGATCAGCGAAGATCATCCAGGAAAAGCCCATGGGCTTGTATTCGAACTTGAACAGTTTGGTGAATCCGCCCAGCATGCGGCTCTCGAAGCTGCTCTCCTTGGAGAGATAGTCACGCCGGTCCACGCCCTCGCTAAGATCCATGCGGCCGAGAAAATAATGGTCTTGCACCGGAGCCGGACCCATCTGCTGATCGAGCTTCAGGTTCTGGAGGTAGGTTTCAACGAGCGGAGTTCGCGTCGTGAGCATCTTCATGAGCGCATGCTCGCGCTCGATCGCACGATCCACCACCTGGTCCATGGTAGCCGGCGGAGCGGCGGAAACAGCAGTCGCCGGCTCTGGCACCGGGGGCTGTGCAGGCTGTGCTTGCGGCGTCGAGGCGGGGGTTGTCTGAACTGCCGAGGGTTGCGCTGCCTGGGGTGCCGGAGCCTGTGCCGCAGTCGCGGACGGGTCAGCCGTTTGTGCGGCCGCACTCAACGCAAATAGCGCGAAAACGATGATCATCCAACGCGAATTACGCATGACTCATTCCTCTCTGCAATTACTTCGTACTAAGGGACCGCACTCAAGTGCCTAATGTGATGCGCTCAAAAGACTAGGCTGCCGCCCCCGATCACGAAATCTCAGTACGCCAATTGGAACACCACGTGCACAATGGCCGTCGAATCAACCGGTTGTCCATTGCGCAAGGCTGGTTTGAATCGCATCTTATTCGCCGCCGCCATAGCCGCTTCGTCCAGGCCGTGGCCCATGCCGCGAACTACGCGATTTACGTGTAACTGTCCGTTGGCGCCGAACATAACTTCGAGTAGCACTTCACCTTCCAACTTGAGCTGACGTGCTTCCTCAGTGTAAACCGGGTTAGGTTTGTAAATAATCTCTACAGGTGTCGTTGCTGGTCCGTTATCTAACTGGGCGTGCATGCCTCCCTGCGCCACCTGTTGTGCAGCAAATCCAGCAGTTTGCACGGAACCCCGGCCGTTGCTGCGGCCGTCGCCTTGTCCCGATTGAGCAATTCCATTTCCGAAGCCCGCGCTGGCAATTGTCCCTTTCAAGCCGTTGGCGCCGCCCGCGCCATTTCCTGTGCCCGGGCCGCTCGGGAGATCAAACGCTCCTGTGTTGGCCGCGACCAGGTGTGCGTTCTCTTTGCCCTGTCCTTTAATCCCGTTCGGATCGCCAAAGCCACCCGTCTGCACCTTCTGTATCGGCGCATTGATCGTCGGAGTGGCAGAACTGCCGAATTCGCCCGTGTGGATAATCAGGGCTGGCCGTGCCCCACCGGAAACCTGCTTCAATACTGCTGGAGTGAAATTGTTCATGACCACCTTCGGGGCGGCGACCTCTTCTTCCCGCTTTGGAGTGCGAATTTCCCTCGGCACGACCAATTTGGGCGCGGCAAACACGGGCGCAGCCGGCAGCAACTTGGCGTGCACAACTTTAGGAACTTCCTTGATCTTCAACGGGGCCGGCTGGAGGCTAGGCAAAGGGATCAATTCTGTGACGTGATACTTCTGCGCCAGGGTAAGGCGATCAGGCCAGATGAGACCGACATTGACGGCAATAATGATGAGAAAAATGACAAAAGCGTAGCTGGCTGCCAGAGCGCGCCGGTCAATCTTGCGCTCAGGCAGAATGGCCAACTGAAAACTGTTCGACGTAGCCATAGCTCTCCAATGCGGGGACCCGAGCCTGGGGAAGAAGCACGGGGTCGGAAAGTTCTAAGCTACGGGAGAAGAGACGAAGGGTAAACGTGTCCTGAGTTAATGTACTAAAGTAATGGGTTTTGGCGGGTTTGGCTCATGCTTTGGTTCTTTCCAATTTCGTCGCTCGTAGCCACAACTTTTCACTTAACTGCAAGCTCCGATTGTGGTATCCATTACGCTGGTTTTTGACCCGCCGGATACATTGGGCCCCTTGGGTTTCGGTTTCCTGTTCGGAATGCCGGCAGCAGCTGAACAGGTTGGAGGTTCAATGAAGCGCCGCTACGTCCTATTTGTAGGCCTTTTATTTCTGTCAACTCTTCTAACCGCGCGGACCAGCGGCCCCAAGTCGTCTGCGACTCCGGACAAACAAACGACGAAAACGCCAGCAGCCGAAGAGGTGCCATCAAACGTCACATCGGCTAAAGGCTTCGTGCTTGAGGATGCGACGCCAATACGGCTGAGGTTCAATCGCACCGTCTCGTCGGCTGACGCGCACGTAGGCGACACGGTGGACTTTGAGGTGCTCCAGGACCTCAGCGTCAACGGCACGCTAGTCATACCTAAGGGAGGGCTCGCAATCGGAACCGTCACGGAGGCCCAGCCAAAAAGGAGGATGGCGCGAGGCGGCAAGCTCGAAATCAACGTTGATTACGTGAAGTTGCTCGATAGCGAAAAAGCAGCCTTGCGTGCGGTGAAAGGCGGGTCAGGCGGCGGGCACACAGGGGCCATGACAGCAGGCATTGTGGCAACCGGCATCGTCTTCTTTCCAGCTGCTCCGTTTTTCCTGTTTATGCACGGGAAAGACATCACCATTCCTAAGGGCGCCGAATTCACGGCGTACGTGAATGGAGATGTAAGAATGGATCTGGCGAAATTTCAGCTGCCTGCAAGCAATGTCCCGGCGCAATCGACTGCTGGCAATAACGCGGCCCCTGCTGCTACGTCAAGCACTGCGAAGCTCCAGCTGGAGTCGAACCCACCGGGCGCTGATATAGAAATTGACGGCGGTTTTGTGGGCAACACGCCGTCAGATCTCCAGGTTACCGAAGGCGAGCATACCGTCATCGTCAAGAAAGCAGGTTTCAAAGATTGGGAGCGGAAGGTGAAGGTGACCTCCGGCAGCAGCATTCACCTTGATGCCGAACTTGAGAAGATCGAGGAGCCGAGTTCGCATTAACAAAGTTTTGCGCCCTTAAGGGGGACGCGAGTTTTGCAACCATGCCATCGTTGATGACCAGCGTTGGGGCTACTTCCTGTTTTTTCTGTCCTCAATCCAAACCGCTGACTGGGGCACGGTGATTTCATTGCCGCAGCTGTCAACGAACACGAGAATTCCATTCTGATCAGCAACCGGCTTTTCATGGGTCAGCCAGACCAGGCGAGAGTCGAAGATCGACGTGACATGAATAGTCTTTTGAGCCGGCGCTTCGTGAATCATCGTCATAACTTCCTCCCGACGCTAGGCTAGCGCCGCCCGGTGGGTGCGCGCAATACTTGGCAGTGTCGGGAGAAATTATCCAACCACTCTTTAAGTCATGCTCTTTGACGCCGGGCGAAGATCCAAAAAACCGGGATGCCGGCCAGAATCACCAGCGCGCTGTAACCAGAGCTGGGCCAGTTGTCGAGAAACGTATAGCAGAGAAGAACGGCGGCGGTGAGCACAAATAATGCAGGAACCACCGGATATCCAAATACGCGATAGGGCCTCGCCGCGTTCGGCTCGCGACGGCGAAAAACGAAGATCGTGCTGCCCGCGATCATGTAAAACAGCCACTCGGAAAAAATGGCGAGCGTAAAAAATTGGCGAAAGTTTCCGCCCAGCAACAATAGAATGATCGCGAACACCGCCTGGACAAACAGTGCAACCGATGGAGTGTGGAACCGCGGATTCACCTGCGCGAGCGCCGAGAAAAAATAACCGTCACGCGCCACGGCAAACGGCACCCGCGCGCCGCTCATGATCGTCCCATTCATGGCCACCAGCATCGAAAGCGCCATTCCTACGGTGACGATTCCCGCGCCCAGACTGCCAAGCACGGCGGCCGTCGCGGCCGACGCGGGCTGGGGCGATGCTGCTATAGTCGCCGCGGGTAAGACATATTGCACGGCCGCATTCATCAACATGTAGAGAATTCCCACGACCGCAACGCCGAGGATGAGCGCGATGGGAATGCTGCGCTGAGGATTGCAAATTTCTCCTGAGACCATGTTCAGGTCGTTCCACCCGTCGTAGGCCCAAAGCGCGGCCACCAGCGCGGCCATGAAGCCGGCCATTCCGCCTTTGGCTCCCAAAAATGTGGTCGCGAAATTTTGCCAGCTGCCTCCGCTGTAACTGAACCCGATCCCGATAATGCTCAGAATGATCGCTACCTTGAGCACGGTCATGATCAGCTGAAACTCACCTGCTTTCTTTATGCCGAGGTAATTGAGAAGAGAAATCAGGATGGCGCAAGCGATGGCGACGAGTTGGCCATAGGTAATCGCGAAAGGCGCAGAAATCCAGTTGTTCGAAAAGAAACTCAATGAAGGAAACGTGCCGAGGACACGGACGAGTCCCGTGGCCAGCGTTGCGATCGAAGCAGGTTTGGAGATCAGAAACCAGGTCCAGGCATAAAGGAACGCGGGTAATGGGCCGTAGGCGTCGCGGACGTAGACATATTCGCCGCCGGCTTGCGGCTTCATCGCGCCGAGTTCGGCGTAGGTGAGGGCGCCGAAAAAAGAGAGCAGGCCGCCAACCAGCCAGGCCAGATAAACCAGCTTGGCGGAGCCCACAGCCTGCATCATTTCGGTCGGGACGAGAAAAATTCCGCTGCCGATGATCGTGCCCACGACCACGGCAATCGATTGGCTCATGCCGAGATCGCGGGCAAGGCCGGGGCGCGGGGGGTCACGGTCCATGTTGGGGGGGAAGTATACGGGAAAAGTAAAGAGCTTCAACCGCTGAGGATGCGGAGCCCATGGTTGGGGCGCCAAGAACAAGCTTCGAACTGCCGGGAAACGATGTTTATTCGTCACATCTTTCTCGGCGAACTCAGCGATATCTTTGCGACCTCGGCGGTTAAAAGCTTTTTTCGGAAAAATAATATGTCTGACCTCACGCAAAAAATAATCGGGGCGGCGATCAAGATCCACTGCCAGCTCGGTCCAGGCCTTTTAGAGTCAGCCTACGAAGCTTGCTTAGCGTATGAACTTGAAAAGTTGGGCTTGCGAGTGGAACGGCAAAAGCCTATTCCTCTGATTTACGAGACTGTGAAACTCGAATGCGGGTTCCGCGCCGATCTGGTAGTCGAAGGCAGGGTAGTAGCGGAGCTCAAGTGTAAGGAAGCACTCCATCCTGTGGATGAAGCCCAATTGCTCTCTCACCTGCGATTGCTCAACGTTCCCGTCGGACTTTTGATTAACTTTCATACTGTGCTGCTCAGGAATGGAATCAAACGGATGGTGAATGACTACCGCGGGCCCCGCGAAGAAAACCTTTAACCGCAAAGTTCGCAAAGGTGCGCAGAGAACGCTGAGAAGACGAAACCGAAGTGCTGCAAGTTCTTTTTGATCCCGCGTTGATGCTCTCAGCGCCCTCCGCGCTATCTCTGCGAACTCTGCGGTTAAAGGTTTTCAATTGGCAGGGATAGCGGATCGTGAATCACGAAAGACTTAACCGCAAAGCACGCGGAAACCCGCCGAGGACGCAGAGAAAAGCGATGTGCTGCGGTTAAAGGGCGGCCCGTCGTTCTCAAGCATCGTAGAGGCACAGGCTCACAGTGTATCCCACTGCGAACGTCACCGTGGTTCCAATCGCCACCCACCAGGTCCAGGGAACCGGCGTGCGCAACCAGAGATAGAGTTCCGTTAGAAAACCACAAATCATTCCGATGATCGCCCCGTTCTGATTGGCGCGGCGTGTCAGCACTCCAAGCAGGAAGACTCCGAGCAGAGCGCCGTATGCTACCGAGGCAATCTGCAATCCTACTTCGATCACGCGGCCGACTTTGTGCAACGACAACACTGCCAGCGCGAATAGAACCAACGCCCAAATAGATGTCGCAAGCCGCGAAAGCCGCAGCCGCCGGCGCTCCTCAATCTCCGGGCGGGAACGCAAGTAGAAATCGATGATCGAGCTGGAAGAAAGCGAATTCAGCGCCGCGCTCAGGTTCGACATGGCCGCAGCGAGAATCGCGGCGATCAGCAAACCAGAGATGCCATGCGGCATCTTGCTCACAATAAATGTCGGGTAAATGCGATCGGCTCTTCCAAAAGCGGAAGAAGGCAGCCGGTAGAATGCCCACAGCATGACGCCAACGATCAAGAACAATGCGAACTGAAACAGAATCGCGACGCCGCTGGCGAGGAGCGCAGTGACCGATTGCTTTTCCCCGCGCGCCGCCAGCAAGCGCTGCACGATCAATTGATCCGTGCCATGGCTGGCCGTGGTGAGGAATGCTCCCCCAATGACTCCGGACCAAAACGTGTAGGGAAGCCAGAAGTTGGGCGAAAAGTTGAACACCTGAAGCTTTCCGGCGCTCGCGGCGGCGCCGTGAATCGCCGACCATCCGCCCGGAACGAGATGCAGAATTGTGAACAGCCCAACCAGCGTTCCACCGACGTAAATAAAGGTCTGCACTACGTCGGTCCAGATCACCGCAGCCAAACCGCCTTCGAACGTATAGATCAACGTCAGCAACGTCATGATGACAATCGACGCGACCTCACCAGTGCCCAGCGCGATTCCGACAACGATTGAAACCGCATACACACGTACCCCCTCGGCCGCGGCGCGCGTCAAAAGAAAAAGGCCTGCCGTCAGCGTTCTCAGCTTTGGTCCGAAGCGGCGTTCGATCAATTGATACGCCGTATAAAGATCGCCGCGAAAATATTGCGGCAGCAGAATGAAGCTGATGATCACGCGGCCAACGAGGTATCCCAGCACGACCTGCAAGAAAGTCAGATTGGTGTCATACGCGAGGCCGGGAATGCTGACGATGGTCAGCGTGCTGGTTTCAGCGGCGACGATGGAAAGAGTAATTGCCCACCAGGGAATATTGCGATCGGCCAGAAAATAGTCGCGCAACGAGCGCTGCCGTTTGCGAAAACGCAGGCCAAACAGCGTGATGCCCGCAAGGTAGATCGCAATGATAGCGAGATCGAGACGGTTAAGGCCCATGGATCGCGTGTTCGATTAGTGGTGACATTATCGCGGCGGATGCTTGCTTGCCAGTGAGAGAGTAGAGACCGTTGCGCCGGCCAGTACGTTGACTCCCATTCTCAAGGCTTCTAAGATTACTGACCAGCATTCCCCATGATCGGCCAAACCGTCTCTCACTATCGCGTCGTCGAGAAATTGGGCGGAGGCGGGATGGGTGTGGTCTACAAGGCCGAAGACACCCAGCTTGGCCGCTTCGTTGCCCTCAAATTTCTGCCCGATGATCTGGCGCAGGACTCCCAGGCCCTGGAACGTTTCCGCCGCGAAGCCCGCGCCGCCTCAGCGCTGAATCATCCCAATATCTGCACCATTTACGAAATCGGCAGCCATGATGGCCACTCCTTCATCGCGATGGAGTTTCTGGAAGGCAGCACGCTGAAGCATCGCATCGCCTTTCGCCCCATGGAATCGGGCCTGCTGTTGAGTCTGGCGACCGAGATGGCCGATGCGCTCGAAGCCGCGCACGCCAAGGGCATCGTTCACCGCGACATCAAGCCCGCGAACATATTTGTCACCAGTCGCAATCATGCCAAGATTCTCGATTTTGGGTTGGCCAAGGTCACGGCAGAGCGCGGCTTGCACGAAACCGCCGGAGTCACCGCCGCCACTGCCGGGGTGGCCGCGGACCATCTCACGTCTCCAGGCGCCGCGCTCGGCACAGTTTCCTACATGAGCCCGGAGCAGGCGCTGGGCGAGGAGTTGGACGCGCGCACCGATATTTTTTCCTTCGGGGTTGTTCTCTACGAGATGAGTACGGGGCGATTGCCTTTCGAGGGCGGCACTTCAGCAGCAATCTTCAACTCGATTCTGAACAAAGTTCCGATCGCGCCGGTGCAATTGAATCCGAACCTCCCGCCCGAACTCGAAAGAATTGTCAACAAGGCGCTCGAGAAAGACCGCGATCTGCGTTACCAGAGTGTGGCGGACATGCGGGCCGACCTCAAACGCCTGCAGCGGGACCGGCAATCTTCGTCTTCACGGCAGATGGATGCGACGCAGCAGCCGCCAGCAACCCAGGAGCCGCCGCCCGAAGCCGCCACTCCACAAGTTTCTCTCGTCGAAGGATGGCTCACTCTCCCGAAGGCGATCGCCGCCGTGCTGGTGACGGCGTTGGCAGTCGGGGTTGTGGGATTTTTTCTTGGCAGAACTACAGGCGCCCGGCCAGTTCCCACTTTTCGCGAGCTGACTTTCCGCCGCGGCGCTCTTGCCGCGGCCCGCTTTGCTCCCGACCCGCGCTCCGCGATCTATAGCGCTTCCTGGGAAGGCGCTCCGGAAGCGGTCTTTATCAGTTCCCCCAACTCCACTGAATCGCGTGATCTGGGATTGCCGGAGACGAAAATCCTTGCGGTTTCAAACGGCGGCCAGATGGCAGTGTTGCGTCACTTTCGCATCGCTGCCAACGCCTTTACCGAGGTTGGTACGCTGGCTCAACTTTCGGTCGGGGCCGATGCCCCACGCGATGTGCTGGATAACGTGGAACAGGCCGATTGGACTCCCGATGGGAGCGCCCTGGCGGTTGTGCACGATGTCCAGGGCCAGAGCCGCCTCGAATACCCGATCGGCAAAGTGATTTATCAAACCGCCGGCTGGATCAGCGATCTGCGCTTTTCGCCAAAAGGCGATCACCTGGCTTTCATCGACCATAATCTATTGCGCGACGATGGTGGAACAGTTAGCGTGGTCGATCTCAATGGCAAGAAGTCGGACTTGACCGAACGCTGGGCCAGCGCGATCGGTCTGGCCTGGTCGCCCTCCGGCGACGAAATCTGGTTTACCGCGACCGCCACTGGCTTCAGCCGCTCATTGCACGCGGCCACTCTTTCCGGCAAGCTGCGTGATTTGCTCAGTGCCCCCGGAGCTCTCACTTTGCATGATGCGGGGCCTGGCGGCCGGGCCCTGATTTCCCGCGATGCGCTGCGCGCCGGCGCCATTGGCTTTGCGCCAGGTGAAGACAAGCCACGCGATTTGAGCTGGCAGGACTGGACCGTACCCTCGGCTCTTTCCGAGGACGGTAAGATTGTTTTGATCACCGAAGCAGGCGAGGCGGGCGGCGGCGAATATGCCGTTTTTACTCGCGAGACCAATGGCGCGTCAGCCGTACGCATAGGGCAAGGATCTTCGGTTGCGCTTTCGCCGGATGGCAATTACGCCCTTGTTCTGCGCCAGAACATGTCGCCTCCCGATCTGGTGCTGTTGCCGACGGGTGTCGGGCAACAACATAACGTTCGCACTGGAAATGTCATTCCCGCCGGTACCGGAGAATTTTTCCCAGACTCCAAGCGCATTTTGTTCGAGGGGCACGAACCGGGACACGGCTCCCGCGTTTATGTGGTAGGGGTTGACAGCGGACCAGTCCGCGCGCTGACTCCCGAGGGTTTTGGCGGTGGTCGCGGCCAACCGATCTCGCCTGACGGCCAGCGCGTTGCCGTGCTTGGTGGTACCGGAATCTTCCTGGTGTCAGTCGATGGCGGCCAGCCCCAGGCGGTACCCGGCTCCCAGCCCGGAGATTTAGCCTTACGCTGGACCAAAGATGGTCGTGCCCTGTTCGTTGGCAAACGTGGCGAAACCGAATGTCCTGTCGTCAAGCTGGACCTCCAAACCGGCACCCGCACGCCTTGGAAATCGTTCAGCCCGCCCGACGTGGCAGGTGTGACCGGAGTTTCGTGCCCGTTACTCGCCGCGGATGAAGAGCATTACGTTTTTAACTACACCCGCAATCTCTCCGACTTGTTTCTTGTAGAACACATCCAATAATCGCTCGGCCGCAAGTGCGGCTTAGCCGTGATAGAAATTAGGCCGTGCCTTATTTCCTCGGGATCGACGGTGGGGGAAGCAAAACTTCCTGCCTGGTAGGTGACGAAAGCTCCGTGATGGGCAGCGCGTCAGCGGGCGGATCGAATGTTGTTCGCGTCGGCGAGGCCAAATCCCGGGAAGCTCTGATTTCCACGATCGATCACGTCTGTCGCGCCGCAAAGATCTCGCCCGCACAACTTCATCGCACGTGCGTTGGTGTCGCTGGCGCAGCCCGCCCGGAGATTGCGAGCTTCGTCCGGCGCGCTGTTGCGGAGATTGTCTCCGGTGAAGTATGGATCGTTGGCGATATGGTGATCGCGCTGGAAGCTGCTTTCGGCAGCGGGCCGGGAGTGATCGTAATCTCCGGCACCGGCTCGATTGCGTATGGACGGAATTCCGAGGGCGAGACCGCGCGCGCCGGAGGCTGGGGGCACGCCATTTCCGACGAAGGCTCCGGTCACTGGATTGGGCGGGCTGCGGTCGCTGCCGCGCTTCGGACCGGCGACGAACGGGCTGAAAAAGAATCCGCGCTCTTAAGTGAGATCATGCGCGCCTGGCATCTGGAAACTCGGGGCCAGTTGGTAGTCGCGGCCAATGCCTCGCCCGCGCCTGATTTTGCTGCTTTGCTGAAAACCGTTTTGGCAGCGGCGGATTCAGGAGACAAGGATGCGCGCGTAGTACTGGAACAGGCGGGAAGGGAATTGGCCGCCCTGGCCACAACCTTGATTCAGCGCCTCTTCACACCTGGCGCGAATGTCCCAGTGGCCATGTCCGGTGGTGTGTTCCGCCATTCTTCGCTTGTATGTCAGGCTTTCCAGGAAAGCTTGCGCGCAGCCTGTCCTCAGGCTACGATTCGGCCGGGCATCGTCGAGCCGGTGTGTGGAGCACTGGAGCTTGCGCGCAAAGGAAAGCTGAGCGAATAAAGTGGCAGCTGGCAACTCAATTTCGCCGGGGGAAGTGGTGCAATCTGCACCCGCCATCCCTCTCTCTGGCGTAATCCACAGCGCTTCGCTTGACGTGTTGGAAACGGCTGCGTCGGATCCGGCCCTAAGCGAAGAGCTGGCCTTGGCTCTTCTACAACGTGCAGATTTGCCCGCAGAAATCCTCGGGCGCATCAGTAAGAACGGCGGTGTGATTAAGCAGCGCAGAGTAAAGCTGGCGCTAGTGCAGCATCCGAAAACGCCACGCCACATTTCAATTCCCTTATTGCGCCAGCTATTTACCTTCGACCTGATGCGGGTTGCGCTGACGCCCGCCGTGCCGGCCGATATCAAAATGATCGCTGACGAGGCGCTGATTAATCGTCTGGAAACTATTCCTTCTGGAGAGCGGCTTTCCCTGGCTAAGCGAGGTTCAGGCCGGGTGGCCGCGGAGCTTTTACTCGATTGCGAGCCGCGTGTGGCGCGCGCGGCTTTGGAGAACTCGCGGTTGACCGAAGCGCTGGTCGTCAAGGCGCTTATGCAGCGGAATGCGCCGGCGGCATTCGTGGAAACTGTCAGTCATCACTCCAAATGGTCGCTGCGCTACGAAATTCGCGTTGCCCTGCTGCGCAACGAGAAGACGCCCCTGGCGCGCGGGTTGGAATTTGCCCGCGCGCTTCCGCCTGGCCTTCTGCGCGAAGTCCTTCACAATTCCCGGCTTACGGCGAACACCAGGTCGCTCCTGCTGAAGGATGTCGCGTTGGACGGCGCGAAGGAATAAGGCGCTTCCGGCGACCGCTGATCGCCATTATCGATCGGCGTTATCAATAAAGCCGGGTGCTTCCGCTCTCCTCTTTTTGCTATATTGCCAATCGTCCCCGCTTGCTTCATCGTTGAGACCCACCGCAAGCGAGCCGCACTGTAGCACGTTCACAACGAGCCGCCAGGGGGTCGCGATTGAAATTCGGTCGCCTGTCCGTTCTTTTTCTTCGCCGCCTCTGGCTGCCGGTGGCGGTTTTCGCGGCCTTCTGTGCCGTGTGCGTGCTGGTTTACATGAGGCTCGAAGGGCTGGGTTGGCTGGACGCCCTCTTCTGGATAATTCACCCTTATTCCATCGACTATCGTTCTGTTCACGCTGCTACCAAGCTATTTTCATTCTTCGTGTATGTGGGTGTATTCACGTTTCAAGTGTGGATCGCCGAGCGGGTCCTGGTGACCATCTTCAACCGCCAGGGTGTGGAGGCATGGAAATCCATGGTGAATGACGTCAATATCGCTAATCTGCGGGACCATTTCATCATTTGCGGATACGGGCAGGTGGGGCGGACTGTCTGTGACGAGTTGAATCGGCATGAAATTCCGCTGGTCCTGATTGAAACCAACGAGGGCCTTTATCGTGAGCTATTGAAAGACGGCGTGATGGTCATTCAAGGAGATGCAAAACGGCACGATGTCCTGCTGGCCGCGGGTATCGAACGAGCCCGAGGCATATGTATCGTGATCGACAACGACGCCGACAATCTCTATATCACGGTGACGGCGCGTTCTCTAAACCCGAACGTGAAAATCATCACCCGGGCCGGTCAACAACGGTACGCAAATGCTATTCGCAACTCCGGCGCCGACGAGGTGATCATCCCGGAGTACGAAGGTGGCCTGATGACGGGACGCATGATCCAGAAGTACTATCCGGTGGTCAACAAGCTGATGTAAGCGGGTGTTCCAGACCCCAACGGAAAATCGAAGGCCCGTTAGGGAAGGCTGCCCGCCGCTGGAGCGCCCTTGACCTTGCCTTCTTCTACCTGCCCGTGGTGCAGCAGGTCCACCAGCCCCTGATACAACCGCGTGCGTGTTGCGAAGCGTTCTCCAGCCCGAGTGATATAGCGCACGTGCACTTCCACCCCGGCGGTCGTAGGCCGGAGGTTGACGGCCGGCGCGGCCGAAAGCGGTTGCGCGCCGTGTTTTTCCGTGGCCGCCTGCCATTCTTTCTCCGCCGCGCGTGCGTTTGCCTCTGTCTCTTTCGCGACCATTTTCTGCATCGAATCGATGATCGGGTACGGGTTCTCGCCAGCCGGCACGAGAATTTCGATTTCGTCCCACAGCCACTGTCCACTGGTCGAGAAATTGAAATAGTGGCCTTCAATCGCGAAGCTGTTCACGAAAGCAACTTTTCGCCCCGTCGGATGCCCGGTGTCGGCCCAGTTGCCGGTTTCGAGCAGCACGGTGCGCAGCAGAGTGATCTCGATAACTTCGCCGACCACGCCATTGATCTCAACCCAGTCACCCACGCGAATGCCGTTCCGCCCCATCAGTACGAACCAGCCGACAAAAGCCACGATGAAATCTTTCAATGCCACCGTTAGCCCGGCGCCAGCCAGGCCAAGGACGGTCGGCATTTGACTGGGAGCGCCAAAAACCACAAAGGCGATGAGCAGTACCGCAAGCGCCTGCAGGGAAAAACGAACCACTGAACGCAATGTGTGGAGGCGGGTGCGCTCTGCCCCAAGATTACGGAATCCGTGGTCCACCAGCCTTCCGGCTAGGTAAAGCGCCAGCAAGATGAGCGCGATAAAAAGCGCTGACTGTATCAAGCCATGTAACTCGGCACGCTGCCGCGACTTTACGAGGTCCTCCCAATTTGCGTACGTCGTTGCCAGTTCCTGATGGTCCTGGATGCGCTTATCCAGATCGGAAAGGTCTTTTTGGTGGGCGGAAAGCTCGCGCAGTGAACGAATGGCGGCCGCGGTCGCTGAGGGCGCGCTGGCAGGCTGCGCGGAAGCAGACTGGTTGGGACCGCCAATTTGAGTTGGCGGCTGGCTCGCGGATTTTTCCGCGTCCAGCTGTTTCTCCAGGGTGTCGTGCGATTGCCTGAGCTTGTCGGCCGCTTGAGTGGCTTCCTCTTGCGCTTGTTGTAACTTTTGCAGCTTCGAGCTGTAAGAACGCCAGGCGGAAAACTGTCCCAGAAGGTTCTCCGCGAGCGGCGCGGTAGCCGTGTTCGCGGCAGTCCGTGGATGGCTGGCTTCGGCTTGCTGGGTTGCCTCGTGCCGGTTAAATTGCCGCTGGATGCGGCTCAGCGGATCGCCGCCAGAGCGCAAGAGATCTTCCTTGGCGTCCTCCTGCTCATCCTGGTCCAACTCCAGTTGGGCGCGCGTCAGGTCAAGTTGCTCCTGGAGTTGGTCCTTGCGGTTGCCGGTGGCCGCGGTGATTTGCTTGTTCAGTGCGTCTACTTTGGCCTGACTGGCCTGCACGGTCGCGTCGGCTTCACTCAGTCGGTTGAGCAACTGGCGCACCTCAGGCGTAGGCGCCGCGGGATGCTGGGCCGCATCACGCAAACCGTCCGCAAAAGCCAGATCCACTTCGTGGTCAGCTAGCTTCAACGCCTGCTCAGCGAAACGCGCTTCTTCCCGATCGGAAGCCAGGGAAGCGATGGCGCGCGCCGTATCAAGCGGGTGCTCATCGATTAATCGAGGGTGTCGTCCATGCTGTGTCGTCACACTGGTTTGCGCCGACGGGAGAGTGAGAAAAAACGCGACGGCAGCTGCCACGACGAGCAGCAGCAAAACTAAAACCGCGATCCACTGGCGGGGTTTCATGAGGTCTCGCTGTCCAAATCGCTTCGCCATTATAAGTTGACCGCAGGTTCGTTCCAGCGGACTTCTCAATCGTGCTTGGTTACCAAGGATTCTCACATGCTGCGATCAACTCGAAGAAAAACCCAGTTGCGATGCAATGTCGGGTGCGCCCCCGCGTGCGATACAATGCTCGGCGACTTTCACGAGGATTAGTCATGAAAATCGCCTTTCTCACTCTCCTATCCCTCTCGCTTCTCGCTCTTGCGAGTTTCGCGTTCAAGGCCAAGGCCGCTTCCGATGGCTCCGCCACGCTCATGCAACTCGAAGCCGACTTCGCCAAAGCAACGGCTGAACATGGCGTTGAGGGTTTCGTATCTTATTTCGCCGACAATGCTGTTGATCTGCCCGATCGGGGACCGATCGTTTCGGGCAAAGAGAACATCCGCAAGTCGCTCGGAACCTGGGGGCCGGATGTGAGCTTGACTTGGACGCCAGTTCACGCCGAGATGGCCGCGTCCGGCGATCTGGGCTACACCTACGGCACTTATGTTTTCAAAGCCAAAGGCCAGGACGGAAAACCAGTCACCGGCAACGGCAAATACACGACCATCTGGAAAAAACAGAGCGATGGCAGCTGGAAGGTGGTTCTGGACATGGGCAACAGCAGCCCTGCGCCGACGCAACCGTAGAAACTGGTGGACTCTCTCGGCGATCTTCGCGAGCCTTGGCGATCGTTGCGCTTAAAGATCTTTCACAGTCCGACGTAAATTACTTCCGGAAGTGTTCCAGAATCGCTTCCGCTTGCGTCCGCGTTACCACTGACGAAAGTGAAGCTGCATCCGCCTGCTTCACCGCTTGCACGCTGCCAAAGTGTTCCAGCAATCGGCGCGTCGTGCTCTCGCCTACCCCAGGAATCTCGCGCAATTCGGTGGATCGGTCCCGCATCTGCCGGCGTTTGCGATGAAAGGTAACGGCAAAACGATGGGCTTCGTCGCGAATCAACTGCACCAGGTGCAAAACCGGGGAATGATGATCGAGCACAACCGGCTCGTTTTCCTGGCCATAGACGTAAATAATCTCTTCCCGCTTGGCAATCGCAGCCAGCGGCTGATTGATGATTTCAAGCGACTCGAGCGCCGCCGCGGCCGCGTGCAATTGGCCAAGTCCGCCATCGATCAAGACCAGACTTGGCATCTTCTTGTTTTCCGCCTGAATCCGTTTATAGCGCCGTTCGACCACCTCGCGCATTGCCGCAAAATCATCCACTCCATCCACCGTGCGGATAAGGAACTTGCGATATTCGGACTTCTTCATCGCGCCTTCTTCCCACACCACCAGGGAAGCGACGGTTTCTGCTCCCTGGATGTGGGAGATATCGAAGCATTCGATTCGGCGCGGAACCTCCGGGAGGCCGAGAGCATCCTGCAAAGCCTCCTGGATCGCCCGTGCATTGGGTTTCATGACGCGGAAACGCTGATCGTAAGACTGCTTGGCATTGTTTCCGGCGAGATCGAGCAGAGACCGTTTTTCTCCGCGCTGCGGCACAAGAATGTGAACCTGTGTGGCGCGGCCGCCCCCGGCTGCGAGCTGTTCTGACAAGAGCTCTTCAAGTTCTTCCCGGTCTTCGAAATCCACCGGAACATAGATATTCCGCGGAACGTAAGGTTGACCGATGTAGAGCTGCTTCAGCAGCGTTGAGAGGAATTCACCGGGGTGAAACGATTCGATGGAGCGACGGGCGTCCCCGCCCGTCTCGCCTCCCTGGGCGGGCGAGACGCGCGCTCCTCCATCTGGAATTTCGAACTCCGGCAACTCCTCCCAAAAGAATTCTCGCCGGTCGAGCACCCGCCCGCCTCGCATGTGGAACAAATTCACCGCCAGCATTCCATTCTCGAAGTGATATCCGAATACATCGGCGTCGTCGCCTTCCACCGCGGCAATTCGTTGTTTTTCCTGGAGTTGCTCGACGGTCGAGATAAGATCCCGGTACTTTGCAGCTCTTTCGTATTCCTGCGCCTCCGCGGCCTGTTCCATGCGTTGATGCAGGGAACGCGAAAGATCGGTTTGCCGCCCCTCAAGAAACAGCTTCACATCGCGCACCGCTTCCTGATAAATCTCTGGCGTCGTCAAGTCCTTTACGCACGGCCCCAGGCAGCGTTTGATGTAGTACTGCAAGCAGGGCCGCGGATGATAGCGCGTCAAATCCACTTTGCACGACGGAATCAGAAAGTGCCGGTGAATTAAATCCACGATCCGGTAGGCCAGATTGGCTGGGAAGTACGGTCCGTAATACGAGCTGCCATCTTTTCGCAGGCGCCGTGTCACGTACACGCGTGGAAAGCGCTCGCCCAGCGTCAGCTTCACATAGGGGTAGGTCTTGTCGTCGCGAAGCAGAATGTTAAAGCGCGGCTGCTTCTGCTTAATGAGGTGATTTTCCAGCGCCAGCGCTTCTTTGTTGTTGGCAACGACGATGTAGTCGACATCGACTGCTTCCCGCACCAATGTCCCGGTCTTGGCGTCTTCCCAGCGGCCTTCGTGGAAATAGGAACTGACCCGGCTACGCAGGTTTTTCGCCTTGCCTACATAAATGACCTCACTTTCGGCGTTCTTGTAGAGATAAACGCCCGGCTCGGTGGGCAGACTGCGAATTTTGGCGTGGAGATCCATGGGAACGGATAACTACATTTTATTAGAAAATTCGATAAGCTCATTTCGCTCGACGATCCGGCTCTCTCCAAAGCCGACCGTATAAAATTTCCCACCCTTCGTTGTTTTTGCTCGACAGTCCCTGGCCTGGAGTCACTTCTTGACCTTGCCGCTAAACTTCTCAGGGGCAACCACTTGCAAACCCAGTACACAACTATTCACAGGTTGGCATGCCCCGTGCTCAGGTAGAATTGCAGAAGGGAACGCAGCCGAGTTCCCGACTAGGATGTGTAGCAACCCAGGAATTTTTTCGGCGAGTGAACACGATATCAGGTGCTGGAACGAGAGGAGCTCCCAAAGATGATTCGCACTTCGTTCATCGTTCTGCTGGCAGGAAGCATGGCGGCGACAATGGGATGTGCCAGCAAAAACTACGTTAAGCAACAGACAACGCCGCTAATCAACAAGACTAATGAACTCGACGACTTGACTGCGCAGAACACTAAGGCAATCAAGGAAGTGGATGCACGCACGCAAGCCGCCATCCAGGATGTGAATACCAAGACCGCGGCAGTCGAGCAGAAGACACAAGCTGCGGCACAGCAGGCAACCGATGCTCAGAACCTGGCAGACACAGCCACCCGTCGCGTGGATGTCCTGCAGAACACCGTGGCCAACCTGGACAACTATCGCGTGGTCACGGAAACTTCAGTCCATTTCGCCTTCGACAAGGACAATTTGACCAAAGATGCCAAGTCGGCGCTGGACCAGCTGGCGTCCGACGTGGCCAACACCAAGGGTTACATCATCACCGTGGAAGGCGGCACCGATTCGGTCGGCAGCGAGGAGTACAACTACGGACTCAGCCAGCGTCGCGCCGATTCCGTAATTCAATATCTGGCGTCGCAGCACAATATTCCGGCACACAAAATCTATCTGGTCGGTTTGGGCAAGGACAAGCCGGCGGACAGCAACAAAACGCGCGAAGGCCGCGCCAAGAACCGCCGAGTGGATGTCCGGCTGATGACCAATGCGGTTGAGGGGAACACTCCCGCACAGGCGCCGGCCGCAGCGACCACTCCATCGCCTTCTTCCATGTAGATTTTTCCCCTCCTCCCCGGAGGACTTTGCCAACACAGGCTGCTTCACTCCCCCAAGAAGCAGCCTGATTTTTTCTTACCAATCGCAGGACTTAAGGTCGTAATAACCTCACCCCGGCCGAGCGGGCCGCTCGCATTAGCTTGTCATCGAGCGTGGCCAGGGGAAGCGATTCGCGAAGGGCTAGCTCCAGGTAAGAAGCATCATACGCGGTCAATTGCTGTTGTCGGGCTGCGTTCATGATCCGGTCAAATGCGCCGTCAGTGTTAATCGGTTCAATCGCGATGGGCAGTTGACGAATGCGCCGCAACAAGGCTGTCACCTGCGCCACCGAGATACGGTTGCGCCGCTCCGCCAGCAAAAGGGCGTTGGCCACTTCGAATGGCCAAATGGAAGGACTAATTGCTTCCGCCCCGCTTGTGAGCGCGTCCAGAACTCTTTCAGTAAACGGAGTGCTTTCGTCTTCGAAGCACCATGCTACGGCCATCGAGGCGTCGAGGACGAATCTGCTAGTGCCTGCCTTCATCGATCAGCTCACGTATGGTGATCTTTCCCAGTCTCGCTCCACGTCGCGCCTGACGGATTTCCCCGGCGAGATCTCGAAGATTTGTTTTGTTCTCGCGCCCAACCGGTACCAGGTCGGCGATGGGAACACCCCGACGTGTGATCCGGATTGTCTCGCCTTCAGAAACCCGCCTGAGCAATTCATTCAGATGAGTTTTGGCGTTAAAGGCACCCACGGTAGTCATAAGGAATTCCTATGCCAACTAGTTTATCAACTAGTAGGGTTGACGGCAACGTCTTTATCGAGAGATCTCCTGGAGGAAAATCACGCCGGGGGGATCTGTCACTCCCGGCGTTACAATATCTCCATGCGACGGCTGCTCTGTGGGACTGTGCTCCTGGTTTGTTTCGCCTGCGCCGCCCAGCAGGCGCCTGATGAAAAAGGTCCCTGGAATTCGCCTCCGCCCAACTCTGATCGCGACAAAGAAAGCGGCGTGAGCTCGAGCCGCGACACCCAGGTGGACCTCAGCCCACCCAAAGATGATGCCAAGAATCATCCTGCCAGCGCGGTTGCGGTGACTGATGCAGAGAGCGATCGCTCCTCAGAAGATGTTCAGGAGTTCCGTCCCTGGGACCCGCATAAGGCCGCTAAAGATGTGGAAGTTGGTGATTTTTACTTCAAGCGGGAGAATTACGTGGCTGCCTCTTCCCGCTATCAGGAAGCTTTGGTGTACAAACCGGACGACGCGGTTGCCCATTATCGCCTTGCCAAGTGCCTGGAGAAAATGGACAGACCGGAAGAGGCGCGCAGTCACTTCGAGGCCTATTTGCAAATTCTGCCCCACGGCCCATTTGCCGGAGACGCACAAAAGTCTCTCGAAAAGCTTAAGACTGAAGAAGAGAAGAACCCATTATCGGCCAAGCCCGCGCAGTAGGAACGAATCCCCGCGCTATTTTTCGACCCGGATGAAGTCTCCCGTTGCCGCATTTATCGCTACTTTCAGCTTGGCTTCATCGCGGCTCGTACCGTAATAGACATTCCAGATTAATTCGCTGGTGGGGCGGCTCCATTCCAGAGTGTAGAGCACGGGCGTTTCGGGATCTTTCTCCATAATTTTGTCCCCGCCGTGCTTTTGCGCCGTCTCAAATGCTTTGTCGGAATCAACCTTTAAGAACGCGATATCGAAGACCTGCGTGGAAGCATTCGTCGGGCTGTAGTTGTCTTCGATTCCGGGATTTACGCCACGCGAGGGAACATCCGGTGCGTCTTCGCCCGACCAGGTGTAGGGTTTGGCCGAGCGCTGCGCAGGAGAAGCGAATGCCGCATGCCAGACCGCAGACTTGCCGTCTTTTCCCTTCGAATCGGCCGTCAATATAGACTCCAGCCGGTAAGGCTGCGCGTCACGAGCCCAGCCGCGGGCGGCCACGTACATCTTCTGGAATGCGACGCGCCCGGTCACAAATTCCGGGGGCTTGGGCTGTGGCTTCTCGGTTTGGGCGGGTTTGGACGGCTCCGAGGTACAACTTGCCAGCAAAGCCAACAAGAACATCACCATCAGCAGCTTCTTCATAGCCACCTCCTAGTGAATAAATGTTGCAACCCGGATTGCCGCCGATCATTCTACTAGATCGAGACAAGGTTCCATGGACTCACACCTGAAATGCCTGCAGGAAGAGATTGCCGCTGTCACGCGCGGCATTACGACCGAAGAATTGACGCGCCGTCAGCCCGGCAAGTGGAGCGTCTGCGAACTGCTGGAGCACCTTTATCTCAGCTATACCGGAACTGTCAAAGGATTCACCCGTTGCCTCGAAGCCAGAAAACCACTGGGCACCAGGCCCACGCGAGGGCAAAGCTTCCGGACCTTCGTAGTTACCGGACTGGGCTATTTTCCAACCGGCCGGGAAGCGCCCAAGGTAGCTCGTCCCAAGGGTATGGCGGCAGAAAAAATATTGGGCGACATGGACGCACAGATCGCGCTCATGGGTGAATTGATCTCCCAATGCGAAGCCGAATACGGACGGCGTGTCAAACTGCTGGATCACCCCATTCTGGGACCGCTCACCGCCCGGCAATGGCGCAAACTCCACTTGTTGCATGGACGGCATCACCTGAAGCAGATCCAAAGCTTGCTGAAAAACCGCGCCGCAAATTGACTTCAACCTCAATTTCTACCTACTATGCTGCACATCATGGCTGGAGGACCAGTTTCCCTGCTCGGCCAGACCGTCTCGCACTATCGCATCATTGAAAAACTCGGCGGCGGTGGCATGGGTGTCGTATACAAAGCCGAAGACACCCGGCTGCACCGCTTTGTTGCTTTGAAATTCCTTCCCGATGAACTGGCGCGGGATCCCCAGGCTCTCGCACGCTTTCAGCGCGAGGCCCAAGCGGCTTCCGCGTTGAACCACCCCAACATCTGCACGATTTATGACATTGGAGAGCACGATGGCCGCGCTTTTATCGCGATGGAATTTCTCGATGGCCTGACGCTAAAGCATCGCATTGCGGGAAAACCGATCGAAACTGAAAACTTGCTCTCACTGGCGATCGACATCGCGGACGCGCTCGATGCGGCTCACGCTGAAGGGATCGTGCACCGCGATATCAAACCGGCAAATATCTTCGTAACCAAGCGCGGCCATGCCAAGGTCCTCGATTTTGGACTTGCCAAAGTTGGTGGTCGAGCCGACCCGCAGGCCTCACAAACGGTCAGCGAGGAACACCTCACCAGTCCAGGTGCGGCCCTGGGCACCGTCGCCTACATGTCGCCGGAGCAGGTCCTCGGCAAACCGCTCGACGCTCGCACCGATCTGTTTTCCTTCGGCGTTTTGCTGTACGAAATGGCGACCGGCGCGCTTCCTTTTAAAGGAGACACTTCCGGCGCAATTTTCGATTCTGTCCTTCACAAATCTCCAACCCCGCCAGTTCGCTTGAATCCTGATCTGCCGCCCGAATTGGAGAGCGTGGTCACGAAAGCTCTGGAAAAGGATCGCGACCTGAGGTATCAGCACGCTTCGGAAATGAAAGCAGATTTGTCGCGAGTGCGCCGCGATTCCAGTTCGGCACGCGTGGAGAGGATGGAAACACCGACTTTGAAGCCAAAGTGGCAGGCCAGCTATAAGAAATTTGCATGGCTGGCCGCTGCGCTGGCCGTCGCCGCGATCGCCGTTCTCATTTGGCGATACTCGCGCGAAGCCGCCGTCCCCGCAAGCTCGAAGAACCCCACCGCCGTTGCCGTGCTTCCATTTCAAAATGTCGGTTCCGACAAGAGCACTGATTTTCTGCAACTCGCGCTGCCCGATGAAATCGCGACCGCGCTGAGTTATGCGCCGTCGCTGTCCATCCGTCCGTTCGCCACCACCAGCAAGTACACCGATCCTCACCTTGATCTGCAACAGGCGGGGCAGGAAATGCGGGTCAACAAGATCGTCACCGGCCACTACATGAAGGAAGGTGACCAGTTGCAGGTCACGATAGAAGCGGTCGATGTCGGAGACAACAGGACTCTGTGGCGCGACAACCTGAATGTCGCCGCTGCGGATCTGGTCGCGATGCAAGCCCAGGTCACCGCGAAGGTTCGGCAGGGATTACTTCCTACCCTTGGTGCAGCCAATTTCGGCGGTGAGGCCACTCGGCCGAAAAATGAAGAGGCTTACGATTTGTATCTGCGTAGCGTTTCGATTCCACATGATCCCGTTCCCAACCGGGAGGCGATCTCTACGCTGGAGCGCTCGGTCGGACTGGATCCCAGTTACGCTCCGGCTTGGGCTGCGCTGGGATTGCGTTATTACTACGACGGATCCTACTCGAGCGGTGGGGAGCAGGCCTTGCAGCGTTCCAATTCCGCCTACGAGCGCGCGGTGGCCCTCGATCCAAACCTCACTCTTGCCGCGGCGCAGCTCGTAACCAATCGCGTGGAGTCTGGTCAATTAGCCGATGCTTACGCTGACGCGATGGCGCTTGTGCAACGCCAACCACAACGCGGCCTGGCGCATTTCTCCCTTGCATATGTGGCGCGCTATGCCGGGCTGCTCGATGAATCGGCCCGCGAATGCGACACCGCCTTGGCTTTGGATCCGGGAAACTACCAGTTCCGCTCGTGCAGCTTCACCTTTGCCCTGCTGGGCAATGAAGAACGGGCGATGACTTTCATCCGTCTCGACGCCGGCTCCGAATGGTATAAAGACCGGCTTCCCTACATCCTCATCGCGGCGGGCAAACGATCGGAGGCACTGGCCAGCGCAAAATTTGTTTCGGCCGCAGAACGATGGGGTGGCCGGAGCTTTTGGGAGGTTTGTCTTGGCTCGCCCGGAGAGTTTAAGGAAATCGTTCCCCAGGTGGAGGCGAAGTTCATGGTCGTTCCAGATTCGGAGCCGCGTTATGTTTTCGGGGCCGCCTTGTCTTACTGCGGAGCTGAAGATGCGGGTGTTCGGCTGCTTAAAAGCGCGATCGCGCATAACTTCTGCGCTTACCAGGCCCTACAGACCGATCCGCTCTTAGCAAAGCTGCGCGAAACGCCGGAATATGCTGCATTGCTTTCGGAAGGGAAGCAATGTCAGGAGCGTTTTCTGGCGCAGACTGGCAAGTGATATTGGAAAGAGTCCCCAAAGGCAGATCGTTTCAGCCGCAGCTCAACTATTCCCGCATACTCGCTGGCACACCCGCTTTCCGGGCGTCTTCCAGAATGCCTGCTAACTGGAGCTTGGCATCGTCCAGGGCTTTTTGCTTGTCCGCGATCTGCTGCTTGTACTGCGCGTCTTCTTTGTCCCAGTCGGTTGAGTTGCGCAGACGGTTGCCGGCATCGGCGTAAAAAACTGCCGCGCGCAGTTTGTACTCCCGCTGCAAAACGTCAAGCTCGCGAGTGAGCAGATCCACTTTGTCTTTCTGTGCGGCGATCTTGGCTTTCCAGTCGCCGTACATCTTTTCCTTGTCTTTCTCGGACGTAGGGCCTGACTGGGCGGCGGGAGCGTTGCTCGCGCTCGCCGATTGTTCCCCACTGGCGGCAGCCGATCCTGATGCCGCAGAATTCTCGCTTCCGGAAGGCGCATTGCCCACCACGCTCACAGCGGTATCTCTTGGCAAATTGTCGTTGTCGTACTGTTTCAACTGTGTCTCTTTGCTCTTGTCTTTTTGCTTGCGGAGGGCGCGGGCATAGTCACCCAGAGACTGCGGCTGCGATTGAGGCTGGGCCGCGGGCTGCGACTCCGGCTGCGACTGTGACTGGGCGCCGGCCGTTGTCGCGGCCATCACAACCCCAGCCAAGGCTACATAGAAGATGCGCTTCATAAGATGCTCCGTTTCCTCAAGACCCGCCAATCTGCGGCGAGCCCTTCAACTTGTAATTCGAGCTTCGACTGCCGGCGCTCTCGCGAATGTCTTCACAACCGCCTCCAATACCATTGCAGGAAGCGATTTCCATAGAACAGCGCCACAATGGCCATGCTGCCGAGAAAAACCCCAAACGGCATCTGATGCCGGCGAATCGCGATGACTGCCGATTCCCACGCCCGCCTTCTCGCTTCCGTCGCAGATTCATGATTGAGCAGCATGCGGCGTCGCGTGCGCTTCATCCAAATTGCGGCTATGGTCCAGAGTCCAAAAAGTGATCCGGTGATGCACGCGCTGAAAAGCGTAAATATTGTCAGCTTGGTCCCCAGGAAAGCGCCAATCATGGCCATCAGCTTGACGTCGCCAAAGCCCATCCCTTCCACACCACGCGCGCGTAAGTAAATTGCGCCAGCGCCGTAGATGAATGACGAACCCACGGCCGCGCCCAGCAGGGAATCGACAAACGACAGCAAACGCCACGAGACATCGGAGCTTACGGGAAGCGAAACCAGGCCGGGCAAGAAGCTCGATACCAGATCATTTACCGGGACGAACAGACTGAACACGATCCCCAAGGCGAGTCCAGGCAAGGTCAATTTGTCCGGGAGCAGATGAGTTTCAGCGTCGGTGAAGATCAGACCAAGCAGCAGGAAGCCAAAGACCAAATACTTCAAGCTCTCCAATGTCAGGCCAAAATGGGCGTAACACGCGAGAAAGAGGGCGCCTGTCAGCATCTCCACCACAAGGTAGCGAGGCGAGATAGGCTCATGACAATGCCGGCACCGGCCCCGCAGAATCAACCAGCTTAGAACTGGAACGTTGTCGTAGAGCGCAATTGCCTGCCCACACCCAGGACAGGCTGAGCGCGGCCTAACGACGGATAAACCCCTGGGCAGCCGATAGATACACACATTCAGAAAGCTGCCAAAGGCCAGCCCGAGAGCGAAAATCATCGTTGCTGGAACTGGATCCACCTGCGCTTCCATCTACCCTAGGCTCAAGCCTTGCATTGATTTAGCTTGGATTATACGGCGTTTCCGCGGGCTGGCCGTGAGTACCAAAGTCAATGACCGGGCGGGTCAAGAGTGAGCGAGTTGATCGGCGCAGCGGAACCAAATGCGCTCGAAGCCGCATGGATCGGAAATCTCTCTCCAGAATTCTGCGTTTGCAATTCCGCAAAAATATTTTCGCTATTTGTTCACGAAC